>TBL_comb47_HYPODRAFT_10002285_pt1 | contig 23774 bp, 17 predicted proteins | sample TroBogypolimnion_40_FD_10682 | JGI IMG/M metagenome (IMG submission 10682)
GGCGGAAGTCCGGGGCCTTGTCCTTCACGAAGTCCAGCACCCGCTCGGGGCCTTCCACGTGGATCCACAGCTTGAGCAGATCGGGCCGGACCTCCTCCAGGGCCTGGCGCAGGCTCCGGTCCCGGACCGTGCCGACGTGGAGTTCGGGGATGTATTCCAGGTTCAGGCCGCAGCAGCTGATGAGGTCCTGGGCCGGCGTCACGCTCACCACCTGCAGGGAGCAGGCGCACGCCGACCGGCCCGCCCCGTCCCGGAACCGGAGGTCTTTCTCCTCGTGGGCCAGTCCCTTCGATCCGCAGCCCACCCCTTCGGAACCGTCGGGGATCCAGGCGCCCCGGTTGACCCGGACCCTCCCGTCCGCCAGATAGGGCCGGAGCGAAGGGTGCTCCGCCAGGGCGTCCCCGGCGAACGCGGCCCCCGCGAACGCCTCGATGTTGACGGCCACCCCCAGGCCCGCCTCCGCCGCCGCCTCCGCGGCCCATAGCACCCGCTCCCGGGGGACGAACCGGGCATGGAACACCCCGGTGCTCAGATTGAGCTCCTTCAGCCCCGCCGCCCCGAGTTCGCGCACCCGCGCCGCCGCCGCTTCCTTCGAACCGGCCCAGTAGCCGTTGCTCACGCAGCGGGTGCCGAGGCCGAGCCCGGAGCAGCGCCCGATCAGGTCATCCAGGCCCTTGCCGAGCAGGAAGCATTCCCCGCCGGTGAAGACCACCTGCCAGATGGTGGGGACCTCCGCCGTCTCCGCCACCAGGGAGCGGAGCCGGCTCATGGGGATCGAAGCCTCCACCGCCGGCGAGCAGCCGAAGCAGCAGTGTTCGCAGGCCGCCGTGCACCGGTGGGTGGTGATGAGGGACAGGGTCCGGGGCGCGAACCACATCATTCCCCCGGTTCCATGTCCGCGAACGGATGGTCGGAGCATCCGTTCACGCCGATGACGATGACGATGAGCCAGGTGAACACATCGATCACCACGTAGTTCTCCCCCGCCCCCGCGGGCGGCGCGCCGAAGGCCTCCCGGAGGGCGGCCATGGCTTCCGGATGCCGGCCCCTGAGGTTCCGGAACAGGGTCCTGCGCCCGTCGCGGAGCTCCCCTTCCCGCCCCGGCCCCCACGGCTGCTGGCGTCTGAGTGCGCGGAAACCGGCCACGGTCCGCTCGAGCTCGGGATCATCCAGCAGGCGCAGAATCCCGAGGACGGGCCCGGGGAGCGCGCCGGAGCGGACCGCCGCGGCCCGGAGGACGGGATCGCCCAGAGCGGCCAGGGTATCCCGGCAGGCCAGCTCATGACTGGCCGACAATGGCAGCAGGAGGGCGCCGGGCGCCCCGCCTGGAGATCCAGGCGGGGCGCAAGCTTTGGCTGAATTCAACATGTCGAATATTCCAGGGGAGGGAAGGCGTGGTGCCTCCCACCAGGTTGCGGAAGGCAACCCGGTCGAGGGCACGATCCTGCATGGCCTGGGCCAGAATCCAGGCCTGGGTTCACCTGGATATGCCCCCCATGACGCATGGGTTCCCCATTCACCGTTCAATCAATAATGAACGGTCTCGTGGCATAGTATTTCAGCGATCGCAATTCAATGCCTGGGTGCCGGCCAGTTCTGTTTGGCCATAACTGGTTGTGTTGGTAGGCATTGAAGCATTCAGCGTGTTCCCGCCAGGCGTTTGGACGACCTGGTCGGTCAAGGCAAGGGCCAATAGCGCTTTTGGCGCATATTTCCCGAGCATGTTCCATCCATGGTAGATGGTCCCATTCGTCCAGGCCCCACCCGAACCGTAGGCGACGTTCCCGCCGTCGATGTAGTTGCTGAACATCGGACTCGACTGGCTCTGGTTCCAGATGAGGTTGCTGAAAGTCGCCGCCATCGCCTGAAGATCGGCCAACTGGAAGGAGATCCCGGCCTCGTACATGGCAGCCACCATCATGGGCTCTCGGTTGGCATGGGAAGTGTCCGGAGTTCCTTCCAGATTCCTGGAGTCGATGCCCGCCGGAATAGTGCCGCGATCCCAGACCCAGCCTCCGTTCACCACCGTGACGTGGGTCCTGAAATCCAAGGCGATCCGGGTCGCATAGTCCAGGTAGAGGGGATTCTTGGTCGCCTGGTACATCCAGGCCGACATCATCCCCAAGTGGGAGCACTTGTCGTTCCAGAAGGCGGCATCGGAGGACAGGCCCCAGCCTCCATGGGCGGAGGAAAGCCACGGCACATCGCCGCCGAGCCAGAAGGAAGCAGGGTCGGCGTAGACGCCGGTCTGCTTGTCGAACCAGTATCTGAATATGGACTGGTCGACGAAAGCCACGATCTGGGCGAGGTTGCCGCTGTAGCGGGTCAGGAAGGCGGGATTGTTGGCAATGATCGCCGCCGTGCGCGCCAGCGGGCTCGTGGCTTGGAAGGTCAGCAACTGCTGGGGGTTGCCGTTTACGTCCCAGGGACCCCACTCCTGGTAGGTCACCCCGTTCCGGACCAGGGGCTGGGCCAGGGCCATCATCTGGTTGATGTAGCCCACCAGGGCGTCCATCACCTGGGTGTCACCGGAGGCCTCCGCCGCGGCGGCCAGGCCATGAAGATAATAGCTGGTGTAGTAATAGGTGTTCGGATTCCCGCTGGCGACCTCGGCCGCAATGGCTGCACCGTTTTTGTTCAGGTTGGTCTTCAGGTCGGCCAAGTGATTGCGCGGTGCGAAAGGCAGGGCCACCATCCACCAGTCGGAGGTCGTGGAACCGGTCGCGCTGGTGATCTTGCAGCTTAGGGTCACATAGGGGCCGCTGCCAGCCTCGAACAGCACCGAGGCGGCGTTTGGAGATGAGAGGAGGGTTCCCCCGGTGATGGACCACAGGGCGGTGGAGCCGGTGCCCAAGGTTGCCGTGGCCGTGTAGGGTCCTGATCCCACCTGGAGCTCAGTCGGCCCCGAAAGGACCGAAGCGGCCGGGGGGGTCACCGGGGGCATCACCGTGATGGTCGCGATGGAGGTGGTTGTTGGCGTCCCCAAGCTCGTTGCCGTCACAACGTCGGTGCCGCCGAGGGCCGGAGCGGTATAGAGGCCCGAGCTGGTGATGGCTCCGCGCCGGGCGGTCCAGGTCACCCCAGGATTGAAGTTTCCGGTGCCGGTGACCGTCACGGCGAATTGACTTTGCGCCCCAGTCAAGAGAGTCAAAGTGGCTGGACTGACCTTCACGGAACTGACAGCGATTGGAACGACCACCGACAGACTGGCGCTGGCGGCCTTGCTGGCGTCTGCGACGCTGGTGCACTTGACCGAATGGCTGCCGGCCGTAACGGGAGCCAGATAAATGGCGGTATTCCCGGAACCGGTGACTGTCCCTACCGTGGCATTCCCGTTGAGCACGCCGTCCACCGACCAGGTGACTGCCGTGTTGCTGGTCCCAAGGACCGTGCTCGACAGGGTGGCCTTGGCCCCGGTGTTGACCGAGGCTGAAGGGGGGCTCAGGGTCACCACCACCCCAGCCTGGACCGTGACAACCGCAGAGGCGCTGCTGGTGGGGTCGGCGGCGCTGACGACCTTGATGGTGTGGACGCCGGACGCGCCCGGAGCCTGGTAGGTGGTGGCGGTGCCGGAGCCTGAGAAACTGCCGACGGTGCTGTTGCCGCCGCGGATGCCGTCCACGTACCAGATGACGGCCGTGTTGGTGCTGCCGGTGACTTTTGAGGTGACGCCCAGGGTCCCGCTGGCCAGAACCATGGCGGAAGAGGGGCTCAGGGTCATAGCCACCGGGGACTGGACCGTGATCATTGCCGAGGCGCTCTTGGTGGGGTCGGCGGTGCTGGTGACCTTGACGGTGTGGATGCCGGCTGTGGCCGGTGTCCTGTAGGTGGTAGCGGTGCCGGAACCCGAGAGGCTGCCGACGGTGCTGTTGCCGCCGAGGATTCCATCCACATACCAGAGTACGGAAGTGGTGGTTGTCCCTGTTACACAGGAGGTGACCCCGACGCCTGTGCCCGCGGCCACAGTGGCCGATGAGGGGCTCAGGGTCACCGCCACGGCCGCAGCCAGCGGCGCGCCTGCGGCCAGGGAAAGCACGATGGAAGCGGCCAGGAACGGGGCTCTTGCCAGGGACAGGTTCCAGGGCGAACCGCTTGTGGATCTGAATGCGGGCACAAAAGTCTCCTATCGCCTCAGCGTTCCGGATCGCAGGACGGTCCGGTTCCCGAGGATGGGGTTTCCCGACAATTCCAGAACAGCGGAGTGCCGGAGAAACAGAATGTGGGTTGTGGTAGGCGACCCGTTCTCTCAGACAGAGTTACTCAGAGGAACAGATAACCCAAGTATCGACCTTCACCCTGAAAATCAATAGGGATTTTTAAATTTGGGCCCATCCGTTTTACCGGCGGGAAAGGGGGTATGCCGGGCCAAGCTTGAAACTAAATCGAGCTAATGAAATAAGTTAAATTGCAATTAAAAAATATGCCATTCCCTTCCGATTTGTTTAAAAAATGCAAAATTTTATCATACTTACTTCAATTTTCCAGGCACTTTAAGTCCTAAATCCAATATCCTTTATTGTTAGTTCCGAAGTCCTAGGCATGGCCGAGATCCGGGGAAAACCGGAAGTGTTTGGCCAGCAGCTCAACTTGAATATTTCAATGGCTTTAGCACAAGAGCAGGCATCACTTGAGGCCGGAACCAACAATCGGTCGTCCTGCGGTCATCGCCAGGACCTTGCGGGAGTGTCCCTGTCAGACCTATGACCGTTCTCTTCTCGCGTCTGAACTCAGGCGAACGCCCTTCCCGGGAGACCATGGGAGCCACTGGTCCGCCACGAGGATGGCGGCCACCCATCGGAACCCCATTTGACGAAATTGATTATTCTTCAAAACTTGAATCTCCCCGGTTAGTATGTCATCACCTTCCAGGACCCCCATCCATCGAGGCCCACATGAAATGGTTCAGCCAGCCATCTGTGCTTAGGGAAATACATAGAAATATCAATATATCCCGTTTTTTACATATTAATAGCAAATGAAAATAGGAATGCACGGTCGCTTCGAGAATGGAGAAGGTGGGCCATGAAGGCCTGCCCGGCGTCCTCCGGCAGGTTTCTGGTCCCTGGTCCAACGCACTTGCCTCCCAGGTGATGACTTGAAAAACAATGGAAATCCGACCCCATCTTCTCCCGCCCTGGATTCCGCCGGGCTGACGCTCGGTGAACTCCTGGCGGTCCTCCGGGGAGGCCTTTGGATCATCCTCACCTGCACCCTCGGGTTCCTCCTGCTGGCGGGATTCTATGCGTGGCGCGCCACCCCCATCTACCAGATAAATGCCCTGCTCAAGGTGGAATCCAAACAAGGCACCCGATCGAACGCAGCCCTGGAAGGGAGGGTGGAGGGATTTTTCGTCGAGAATGCCCAAGCCCAGACGGAACTGGAGATACTGCAAAGCAGCACCGTATTGATGCGCGTCGTGAACGCGCTCCACCTGGACCTGATCGCGGTACCGGAACGCAAACTTCTCTCCGCCTGGGTCCGGAGCAGGAATCCTGGAGCACGGGCTGAGATTGATACCTTCCAAGTGCCTGAAGAGTTGGCGGGGGTGGATTTCACCCTCCAGATCGACGGGAGCGACACCTTCATCTGGACGGATCCCGATGGCCACGTTCTAGCTCACGGCAGGGTGGGGGACGAAGTCCGGGCCTCCCTGGATGGCCGCACGGTCGTGCTCAAGGTCCGGCATCTGACTGGAAAGGTCGGCCAACGGTTCACGGTCCAGCGCGCCCATATCCAGGACTGCATCGAAGATCTCCGCAGCCGCCTGACCGTCGCTGAAAAAAGCAAAGAAACCAACGTGCTGACCCTAGGCCTCGAATACCCCGAGCCCGCCAAGGGCGAGGCGATCCTGAACGCGATCCTGGACGAGTATAGTGGCATGAACATCAGCCGGAAGACTGAGGAGGCCTCCAAGACCCTTGCCTTCATCCGGGAGCAGATGGAACTCCAGAAGAACAAACTCATGAGGTCCGAGCAGCTTCTGCAGGGGGTCCGGTCCGGCCGGTCCGTAGATCTCGGCGAGGAAGCCAAGCTGGTCCTCGGCCGCGGAGTCGAAATCGATAAGGACATCCTCGCTTTGCGGCAGAAGAGGGCGGAACTCCTCCGCACTTATCAGGAGCGGGCGGATGTCGTTCTGCTGGTCGACCAGCAAATCGCGAAACTCCAGGAAGAAAAGAAGCGGTTCGATGCCCAAGGCAAGGTCATGCCCCAGACCCAGCAGGAAGTGCTGCGCCTGACTCGGGACGTCCAGGTGAACCAGGACCAGTACGCCGCCCTCATGAACCTGGAAACACTCAATGTGCAGAATCTGCAGATGGCAAAGGCTGGAGAAGCCGAGAATGCCCGCATCGTGGATCGCGCCATGTCCACCATCCTGCCGGTGAAACCAAAGAAGGGCCTGATCCTCGGTCTGGGCTTCATCTTCGGCGCCCTTGCCGGGAGCGGCGTTGTTCTGCTGCGGAATGCCCTGTTCCGGCGCGGAGTCAAGGATCCGCAGGTCCTGGAGGCCAACTTCGGCCTTCCCGTCCTGGCCACCATCCCCCACAGCGAAAACCAGGACGTCCTCACCCGGAAGGCACGGAAGAAGGGCGGGCTGCGCAACATGCTCGCCACCGCCAATCCCGACGACCTTGCCGTGGAAAGCATGCGGAGCTTGCGCACCAGCCTCCACTTCACGCTGGTGGACACCCCCAACAAGGCCATCCTGATCGCCGGCGCATCGCCTGACATCGGAAAGACCTTCGTGAGCGCCAACTTCGCCATCCTCCTTGCCCAGTTCGGCGCCCGGGTGCTCATGGTGGATGCCGACATGCGCAGAGGGGCGCTCCACCGCGACTTCGGCGTCGCCCTGCGCAAGGACGGGCTCTCCGAAATCCTGGCCGGCACTCTGGGGTGGCGGAAGGCGGTTCACCGCGCCCATGGGTTAGACATGATCCCCACCGGCGCCCTGCCCCCCGACCCCTCCAAGCTCCTTGCCGGGCCACGCTTCGGAGCTTTCATGGCCGAAGTCTGCGAGGCCTATGACTACGTGATCATGGACGCCCCCCCTATCCTGGCCGTCACCGACGCGGCCATCATTGCATCCCAGGTGGGCGCGGTGCTCCTGCTCGTCAAGGACGGCCAGCATCCCCTGGGGGAGATCCGGACGGCCCTGCAGTGCCTCGAAATGGCCGGAATCCGTGCCAAGGGATTCATATTCAATGACGTGATCCCCCAGGCGGTCACACCTGGATCACTCAATTACACATATTACTATACTTATCAAAAGCTCACTTCTTCTGACCACGCCTGAGCGGAGGGAAAGTAATGAGAACCATAGCCCTGGTTGGATGCGGTCGTATCTCGGACCGGCACCTGAAAGTGATCAGCATGATTCCGGAACTGAAGCTGGTCGGCGTCTGCGACAAACTTGAGGACAGGGTCAGGCCCGCTGCCCAGGCCCATGGCGTGCCGGGCTTCGCCGACGCCCTCGAGATGGCCCTCGAACTCAAGCCTGACATCATTTCGATCCTCACCGATTCAGGCCTCCACGCCAGCCTGGGCTGCCTGCTGGCGCCCCATGTGCCGGTGCTGATCGTGGAAAAGCCCATGGCCCTGACCTTGGAGGACGCCGACCGGCTCATCGAGACGTGCGAAGCGCACGGCACCAAGCTCTTCGTGGTGAAGCAGAACCGCTTCAACCCGCCCATCGTCGCGCTCAAGAAGGCGGTGGAGGAAGGGCGCTTCGGCAAGATGGTCCTGGGCACGGTGCGGATCCGGTGGGCCCGGACCCAGGCCTACTACGACCATGATGCCTGGCGCGGCACCTGGAAGCAGGATGGCGGCGTGCTCACCAACCAGGCCAGCCATCACATCGACCTGCTGCAGTGGCTGATGGGACCGGTGGACAGCGTGAAGGCCTACGTGGCCACGCGGCTGGCCCGGATCGAGGCCGACGACACAGGGGTGGCGGTGATGAAATTCAAATCCGGAGCTCTGGGGGTCGTGGAGGCCACCACCGCCACCCGCCCCGCGGACCTGGAAGGTAGCATTTCCCTCCTGGGCGAGAAGGCTTCCGTGGTGATCGGCGGGTTCTCGGTGAACAAACCTGTCACCTGGAACTTCGTGGAGCCCCGGCCCGAGGACGACGAGATCCAGAATCTCATCACCAATCCTCCGAATGTCTATGGCTTCGGACACCTGCCCTACTACCTCCACGTGCTGCAATCCCTGGACAGCGGGCGGAACTCCATGCTGGCGGGCCTGGAGGGGCGCAAGTCGGTGGAGATCATCAATGCGCTCTACGAATCCGCCTACATGGGACGCGAAGTGCACATCCATTATGTCCCCGAAGGAGTCCCCCTCGGTCGCTGACCGCCCACCTGCACGGGAGTCTGCCATGGCAATTGCCTTGAAATCAACGGAAAGCCTGGTCCAGGACCTGCTCGACAAGATCGAGCACGCGACGGCGAAGGTCGGTGTCGTAGGACTTGGGTATGTCGGCCTGCCCTTCGCCGTGGAAAAGGGCAAGGTCGGGTTCGAGGTTCTGGGGTTCGACCAGAACGCCAGCAGAGTGGAGCGGGTGAACCTGGGCGAAAACTTCATCGACGATGTGGAGGACGAGGACCTGCGGGAACTGGTCTTCGAGGGCCTGCTCCAGGCCACTGGGGACATGGACCGCCTGGCCGAGATGGACGCCATCGTCATCGCGGTGCCGACGCCGCTGAACAAGAACCTGAACCCGGACCTGCAGTATGTGGAGAAGGTCACTCGCGAGATCGCCAAGCGTCTGCGCCCGGGCCAGCTGATCAGCCTGGAGAGCACCACCTACCCGGGAACCACGGACGAGCTCATGAAGCCGATCCTGGAGGCCGGGGGGCTGAAAGCCGGCATCGACTTTTTCCTGGCTCACAGCCCCGAACGGGTGGATCCCGGCAATGCCCGATACACCACCAAGAACACCACCAAGGTCGTGGGCGCCAGCGACCCCCGCAGCCGGCAGGTCGCCGCGGCCTTCTACCGGAAGACCATCCTGACGGTGGTGGAGGTGTCCAGCGCAGCGGCGGCGGAACTCACCAAGGTCTTCGAGAACACGTTCAGGGCTGTGAACATCGCCCTGGTGAACGAACTGACCCTGCTTTGCGACCGGATGGGGCTCAGCGTCTGGGAAGTGCTGGATGCCGCCTTCACCAAACCCTTCGGGATCATGCCTTTCTACCCCGGCCCCGGGGTCGGCGGCCACTGCATCCCGCTGGACCCGCACTACCTGGAATGGAAGGCCCGGGAGTTCAATTTCAACACCCGCTTCATCGCCCTCGCGGGCGAGATCAACCGGCGCATGCCCGAATTCGTCGTGGAGAAAGCCATGCGGCTCCTGAGCGACCGGGGCAAGGGGCTCAAGGGGAGCCGGATCCTCGCCCTGGGCGTGGCCTACAAGAAGGACATCGACGATCCGCGCGAGAGCCCCGCTGCCGAAGTGATCCACATCCTGCGGGAGCGCCATGCAACGCTGGTCTACCACGATCCCCACGTGGCCCATTTCACCGAGAACGGCCTGGATCTGCACAGCCTGCCCCTGACGGAAGAGGAAGTCCGCATGGCGGACCTGGTGCTGGTGCTCACCGACCATACCGCCGTCGACTATGCCATGGTGGTGCGCGAGGCCGTGCAGATGCTGGACACCCGCAATGCCACCAAGCGCGTGGCGGGGGAAAAACCGAACGTGGTTCTGCTCTAGGAGGTCCCATGGACAAGCCCGCTTTCGTGCACCCCACGGCGGTCGTGGATGACGGCGCCGAGCTGGGAAACGGCACCAAGGTCTGGCACTTCTGCCACATCTATCCCAAGGCGGTGATCGGCCGCGACACCATCCTGGGCCAGAACGTGATGGTGGCCAACGGCGTCAGCATCGGCGACTTTTGCAAGATCCAGAACAACGTCTCCCTCTACGAAGGCGTGATCCTGGAGGACTACGTCTTCTGCGGGCCCAGCATGGTGTTCACCAACGTGACGACCCCGCGCTGCCTTTTCCCGCGCTGCACGAGCGAGGACTACGCCACCACGCGGGTCAAACGGGGGGCCTCCATCGGCGCCAACGCCACCATCGTATGCGGCGTCACCCTGCACGAAGGAGCCTTCGTGGCCGCCGGCGCCGTGGTGACCCGGGACGTTCCCCCCTATGCCGTCGTGGCCGGCGTCCCGGCGCGCGTCATCGGCCACATGTGCGAGCGGGGCGAGCGCCTGGCCTTCGACCCCCATGGCGTGGCCACCACCAGCTATGGCCAGCGTTACCTCAAGGACGCCGCGGGCCTGGTGCGCAAGGAGGCGTTGTGAATCCGACCAGGAACATCCCCATCCTCGATCTGGGGCCACAGATCGAAGCCCATTGGGAGGCCTTCAACGCGGCCTTCCAGCGGGTCCTGCGCAGCCAGCACTTCATCCTGGGTCCCGAGGAACAGGCCTTCGAGCGGGAGGCCGCGTCCTACCTGGGCACCAGGCACGCCGTCGGCCTCAACTCCGGCACCGACGCCCTATTCATCGCCCTGCGGGCCCTGGGCATCGGACCGGGCGACGAGGTGATCACCACGCCCTTCACCTTCTTCGCCACCGCGGAGGCGATCAGCCACGTGGGGGCCACGCCGGTATTCGTGGACGTGGAGGAGGACAGTTTCAACCTGGACCTGGAACAGGCGGAGCGGGCCATCACCCCGCGCACCCGAGCCATCATCCCGGTCCACCTGTTCGGCCGTCCCTGCGACGTGGACCGGCTGCTGGAACTGGCCGGGGCCCATGGCCTGAAGATCGTGGAGGACTGCGCCCAGGCCTTCGGAGCAACCTGGAAAGGCAGGAAACTGGGTACCTTCGGGGCATTCGGCTGTTTCAGCTTCTTCCCGACCAAGAACCTGAGCGCCTTCGGCGACGGCGGCATGATCACCACCGACGACGACGCCCTGGCGGAGCAGGCGCGGATGCTTCGCGCCCATGGCAGCCGCAGAAAATACTACAACGAGACCATTGGCTACAATTCCCGCCTGGATGAACTCCAGGCGGCCTTGCTGCGGGTCAAGCTCCCCCTGATCGATGCGTGGAACGCCCAGCGCCGGGGGGTGGCCGCCACCTACCATGAGGTCCTTGGCCGCCAGCCGGGCCTTGTGCTTCCCGCGATCGTCGACGGACACGTGTTCCACCAGTTCACCATCCGGGTGAAGGACGGCCGGAGGGATCAGCTCCAGGCCGCCCTGGCCGAATCCGGGGTGCAGACCATGGTCTATTACCCGGTGCCCGTGCACCGCCTGAAGCTCTACCAAGAGAGCCATGCGGCCGTGGCGTGCCCCAGGGCGGAGCAGGCGGCCGGAGAAGTGCTCAGCCTGCCCATGTGGCCGGAGTTCAATGAATTTCCCGTCGTCGCGGCCTGCCTGAAATCACTCTGATGCGAAATTCCTTGGGGCTTCATGCTTATTTCTCTGTGGAAATTCCATGAAGATGGCTTTGCGGTTGCTGCTCGGACTTTACATCCTTCTCCTGGGATCCGAGGAACTGTTTGTGGGTCCCGGCTTGGTTTATGCCAACGCCACATGCCTGTTTCTGGTGTTTATCGGCTGCCTGGCTGTCAATGAGTTCCGAATCCGGTTTTCCTTCACCGGCGTGACCATGGTTCTTTTCGGCGTGCTCGCTTCGTTGAGCATCATCTGGAGCGTGGATACGGATCGGACAGTCCACTATGCCTTCGTGCTGTCCCAACTCCTGGTCACCGCCTGGGTCACCGCCAACTGCGTCGAGGACGCTTCCACTTTGGAACTGGTGGCCTGGTGCCTGCTTCTGGCGCCGGTGCTCCCGGGTTATTTCATGACTCGAGACTTCCTGACCGGGTCCCACGTCTCCGTGGCCGTTGCGGCAGTCAGGAAGGAATTGGGCGACCGCATGAGTTTCGCCGGCGCAGACCCGAACCTCAGCGCATTCCGTTGCGCCGTCGCGACCGTGGCCGGGCTTCATCTGGGGCTGACGGCCCGGTCCTTCCTTCGCAAGCTTTTTACCTTTTCCGTGGCCGGGTTCATAACATTTTCATCCCTTTTGACAGGTTCCCGGGGAGGAGTCCTGGCGCTGCTCGGAGGGGTGACCGTCATGCTGCTGGTCAGCTCAAGGCGTCGGAAAGCAACTGTGCTTTTGACCCTGGTGGGTTTCGCGGTCCTGCTGATGACCGCCATCCCTTACCTCCCGGCCACAGTCTCCTCCAGATACCTGGGTATCGGGAATGAGATCACCGCAGGCGAAATGGCGAACCGCAAACATATATACAAGGAAGGCGTCCAGTCCTTCAACCAGAGTCCGACCCTGGGCGTAGGATTTATTGCTTTCGCGTCCGCCAGCCGCCAGAGGGGAGGGCTTGGGTTGGCGGCCCACAACGACTCCTTCCAGGTCCTCCTGGACCTTGGCCTTGTGGGCCTTGGAATGTTCCTTCTCATCCTGGGCGGCATCACCACGAATGTCTTCCGTGCCCCGCCATCGTGCAGGGGATTCATGTTTGGCCTGCTTGCCAGCTATATCATATCCAGCTTATCGATCACCTTGATCTGCACCAAAATGGCCTGGGCGGTCTTCGGGATCATTCTGGGGGTTGGAGGCTTCAAGCGCCCTGCTTCCGTACTCCCGGCCTTCAATTGGGCCCGGCTGCAGGTCATGGGTGCGAGCCCTGATGAGTGAAGTGGATCTGTTTGGAAGAACCAAAGCCGCTCTGCGCAGCCTTATGCAGAACAGTACTTTCCGGGGCGTAGCCTTGATCGGTTCCGGGACAGCGATCGGGCAGGCCATCACCGTGGTCGCCACACCGATCGTCTCCCGCCTCTACGGCCCACAGGCTTACGGTGCCTTGGGCGTTTTCAGCAGCGTTCTCGTCATCGGCGCCATTCTTGTATCGTTCCGCTTCGAAGTGACCATTCCCTTGCCATCGGAAGAGGGCGAGGCGCGCGACCTTCTTGTGCTTTCCACAGTCTTGACGGTCCTCTTCGTCGGATTGACTTGCCTGGGCCTTGTCGGGTGGCGGCTGCTGGCGAAACCGACCGCCCTCAGCCCTCTGTCCAGCCAACTGGTATGGACGGTTCCCCTGGGAATGCTTGGAATCGGCTGCTACCAGATCATGTCCTACTGGGCCACGCGAAAAAAACTATACCGGCCTATTTCGGTGACAAGGTTGAACCAGGCCATCGCTGCGGTCTGCACCCAGATCGCCCTGTTCCGGTTGAGCCCCCAGGGGCTGGGACTCATGCTGGCGGCCATCGTTGGCCAGGCTTTCGGAATCCGCCCCCTCTTCTCCGCCTTCTGGAAGACCAGTCCCCACGGTCCGCTGCCCACCATTCCCAGGCTGGTTTCGCTGGGACGGAAATATTGGAGCCTTTCAGCCTCAGGAACGGCAACGGCACTTGCACAGGCGGTCGGAGACAACCTGCCCTCCCTGCTGCTTGCCAAGGCCTTCGGGTTGGAGATCGCTGGCCTTTACCTCATGGCGGCCAGATTGTGCAACCTGCCGGCGCAAATGATCGGGGCGGCGGTATCACAGGTATTCATGGGCGAGGCCAGCCAGCGCCTCCGGGATGACCCCCGTTCCGTCCCGCGTTATTTCCAGACCGTGCACAACAAACTTCTCTGGTTGGGAGCCGCTACCCTGGTACTTGGCCTCCTCAGCCCGCTTGTCCTGCCATGGGTTCTGGGGCCGAAATGGTATGCCGCAGGCGCAGTCGCCGCCATCCTTGCCCCCATGGCGGCCATGGACATCACGGTCCGCCCCTTGTTCAACATCACGGTCATCGGGAACCGTCCAAGGATGCAATTCTACACGGGCTTGTTGCCCATGGTGTTCTCGATCGCCGGCCTCGGCGTCCCAATCCTGGTCGGGTTGTCCAGCCGTATCGCGATCATGTCGTATGCGGGCTGCCGGTGCCTCAGCTACTGGATCATCTATCGGCTCTATCTAGGAGTTGCCAAGCAGATAGGAGCGGGGTCCGCGCCTGGGGCCGGTCTTGGGAAAACGCCAACCCCATCCTGAGACAGCGTTCCCGGCTTCGGATAAAGACATCTCCCCCAGCCTTATTCCAGAATCTGCGATAACATTCAACGGGTTCAGTCCATTCTGGCTTGAGAGATCCTCCTTCCCGTACGCTTTGTTTCAATTCAGAGGGATCGATGAAAGTCACTCATCTCACAAGTGTTCATCCCAGAAAAGATAGTCGGATTTTCCACAAGGAGTGTTCGTCCCTCGCCAGAGCCGGTCACTCGGTGACGCTTCTCGTTGCGGACGGATTTGAACCCGAGGACCTGAATGGGGTGCACATAGAATCTGTTTTACCATTCAAAAACAGATTGCTACGCCTTCTGATTGGTCCATACCGCTTCTTTCGCGCGGCGCGCGCATTCCGTGCCGACGTCTACCATCTGCACGATCCGGAACTAATCATCCTTGGGATACTGCTGAAAATTTTCCTGGGCGCCCGTATCATCTATGACGCACATGAGGACCTCCCCAAACAGATATTCTCAAAACAGTATCTTCCTGCGCCTTTGCGCAAACCGCTCTCAAGATTGGTCCAATTCGTACAATGGATCACGTTGCCTTGGCTGGATGGATTGGTGACTGCGACCCCATCCATCCGCAATTCCCTCTTTAAATTGAATAAAAACATCGTAGATATTAAAAATTTCCCGATCATCGGCGAGCTTTCAACGTCCGAGGACACCCACGCCACCTCCCGTGCCGTCTGCTATGTGGGCGGACTCTTCGCCACCCGTGGAATTGTAGAACTGATTGAGGCTGCGGCCCTTCTGCCGGACAATATTGAAATCCTGTTGGCGGGGCCGATGGAAAGCGAATCCTTCCATCGCTCCCTGGAGCAAATGGACGGCTGGCAACACACCCAGTATCTGGGCGTCCTCGGGCGAGAAGGCGTCCGGGACCTCTTGAGTCGCAGCGCGGTCGGGATGGTCACGTTGAGCGCCACCCCGAACCACCTGGAGTCCTATCCAACCAAGATGTTCGAATATATGAGCGCAGGTTTGCCCGTGATAGCCTCGGACCTCCCACTCTGGCGTGAAATTGTGGAAGGGGCCCAATGCGGCGTCCTGGTCGACCCTGGAGATGCCAAGGCTGTCTCCGAAGCCATTCTGGCCATTGTGGACCATCAAGGAAAGGCAAAGGAGATGGGCATGAACGGACAACGCGCAGTGCTGGAAAAGTACAATTGGGAATTGGAGGCCAAAAGACTAATAAACTTTTATGTCATGTTCCAGCCTGCCTAGGCCGAACAATAGACTCCGAGTTTGACCAATGCAAGTTTCCAGGTTCCCCAAAAAAGGAATATGATTCGATATTTGTGCTCCAAGTTGTATGGTAGCCATTTATCAATTGTCGCCTTGAAGATTTCAAGACCAGTTATGCTATACAGGACCCGCAGCTGCCTGATGTGAATTGCGCTGTAGTTTAAAGATGGCCAGTGATAAGGAGACTGGTCATAAGTCGTCCAAAATCCCCTATCATAGCGTTCGAGCACACCTGGCGCCGACAACGTCCTGATGCCCTGATCGAACAGGGCCTTGGCCTTTACTTCGCCAGTAGCACGATATAGGTCGTAAAGTCCAAGCAGGCAGTATATGAAGCCATTCAGGACATGGTACGCCCGCCCATTGACCGCGTATTCTTCATAATAGGCATTCCCTTGGTCATCATGGGAAACGACGCCACCATCCTTTACCTCAACGTCGAATATGGCCAAACAGGCTTTGGCGGCCTGGATGTATTCAGGTTTTGCTTGAATTTCATTTGCGCGACAGAGTGCCGACATGGCAAAGCCTTGCGCCATCGCCGATAGCCAGTGCCTATTGGATGGCATCCAAGGTTTCCAGGGGAAATTGTACCAGAGGACGGTACAGTCGCGCCCTCCCAGTCTTGAGACCTTCATTTCCGCGACCAGTAAATCGGCAAGATGGAGAACCGCATCGGCATCTTCCTTGGAACCGGTTTGAGCATATTTATGAAGAGCGTCAAATATCATTTCACAATGAATAACCGGGTGGCGAGCGGTCACACCATCAACCTTGAAGCCACCAAACCCATCGAAATCGGTCAATTGATTCGATGCCCTCCAACTCTTCGGTACATCCAGATAATAAATTCCCAAAGGCTTTCCAGCATACGTGACTTGAGGGTATATGGGAGCGATGGGATAATTTGTGAATTTTGAATAGAAACGAACGATCATAAAGAAAAACATCGCACTGGCCAATATCAGTCCATATCGAAAAACCAACCTTTTCATTCGAAAGGGCCTTTTCCGCATTGCCACGTCATGGGAAGTTGCGCCAATCTCCTGGCATAATTCTTTTGTCCGCAATGGTCGATTTTCACTCATCATGCTGACCTCCGTGTTATTCACAGGATGGAAGGATGGTGAATTTTTTATTTTACTCAAGCTTGGAACCAAAGCAACCGCAAGGCCAGCCTAACGCCCATACCTATATTTCTTGGCAATCCGGTCCAAAAGCCATTTTCCTGTTGAAGGACGGACATGCACCAGACTGCTGTCCTGCTGTGATTTCAAATAATCCAGAATGGTGGACGTTGGTTCGAAGTAGCCGTTGAGGGAGGCCAGATACTCCATTCTCCTTCGGAACATCGAGTCCACTTTGCCCGTCCCATCCACAAATCCGGACGCAAAATGGGTGTACATGATACAGGCGCCGCCTTCAGATACTAACTTCTCAAGATTTTCTGGTTTGAGGAGATCACAATATTCCCCTACCGTTTGCCCATCCGAGGAACTGAACCACCTATTCGAATAGGCTTCCTTCCGGCTATCGAGGTAGGGCATGGACGGATTAAATGAAAGCGTGTTGATATCTTTGCATGAATAATTTCTTATGTATTGAATATGTTTCTTGCAAACATCTCCCCAAAAATAAGGGGAATTTTCATCGCTTCCACCAGAATCAATTTTGGCATTGTGCCGCATTCCATTATACAGTGAATAAAACAGACTATAGGGCCAATCAAAGCGTTCTTGAAACCAATATATATTATCTGGATTGCTGGCATGGTTGGTATGAATTCCAGGGTATTCACCAAGCAATTGTTTAAAAAGTTCAATTCCCTCTATTATTTCTTCTCTTGAATAGCTTCCGTCTCCCACATTATGTAACCCTATTTCAAACCCTTTGGTTTTAATGTCCTTAATCCAAGCGAGATATTCAGGGTCGGCAAGAGACTGCCCATAGTAGCTGCCTCGTGGTTCAAAGACCCAAACGGATTTGGTCGTTCTAAAATTTAATTCATATAGTAAGTCGTAAACAGGTTTTACATTGTCGATGGTCGAATTATCGGTGTCGTCAAACACAGTAAAGGCAAATGCTTTACGGTTTGGCCATTGCATCCCGGCACCCTCCTTGCCAGCCCAACAGTGTGTGTGACTGCGTGCGACGCATTTTCTGTATTCCGCCGAAACCCATTGTTCAGGCTTGAGGCTTGACCATTATTTTCACCGGTCACTATAAATGCAAGGATTATTCCTCCCTCGGCGGAGCCCAAGATCATCGACCGCAGAAGGAAATGCGGCGCCGCCAAAGCCGAGGCGGAAATATATTGCGAAGAATCCTCCAATGGCCTAAAAATAATGTGGCAACCGTCAACCCAGGCGCTGCACACCGTGCCGGTTCGAAAACTTTGGAGGTCAATCCGAATTATCATGGACAGCCATCTTCAACTGTCAAACTAGGACGAACGCGATGGGAGCGTCCATGTTCGAAGGAATCACGGACAGGATATTTACTGATTACCTTTCCAGGGGGCGATGGGTCGAATACCGGGCCTTTCTTTCCGCGGCCAAGGATCAGGGGTACGAATTCATTTGCCACCGCGATACAGTGAAATGGCCTTCAAGTCATTCCGATCGTCTTTTTTTCCTCCGCCACGATATCGATACTGACGCTTCGATCGCGGGCAAGATGTTCTCCATCGAGAGAGAACTGGGGGTTCGCAGCACGTATTATTTCAGGCGATGCACGGCAGATGTAACACTCATGCATAAAATCGCGGAATCCGGCAGCGAAGTCGGATATCACTTCGAGGAAATCTCCGACTACGCCAAAAAGCACGGGCTCAAGACCAGGGACGCGGTCATGGCAAGCATGGACCCGATCCGAATGCAGTTTCTGGAAAATTTCAGGCGCTTTGAATCAGCTGTTGGAGCGAAAATTCTGACCATCGCGGCCCACGGCGACTGGATCAACAGGAAACTCGGAATTCCAAACCAGGAACTGCTGGACCTCAACATTCGAAATGAAACTGGTATTATTCTTGAAGCTTACGACGAGGTGCTGAACGGGAGATTTGATTTCCGCACCTCGGACTCGAGACCCGACTTTTGGGGCGCCGGGTCGCCCAACAATGCCATTTCCATGAACCGTAAAGCCGTTCTTGTCCTGGTCCATCCCCGGCAGTGGCAACGCGCTCCAAGCGCTAGGTTTTACCTGGATCTGCAGAGGTTTTTCGAAGAGATCCGATTCCGGTTTCGTTGAACCGGAGGTTGGAGGCGCCAAGGCATCCCTGGTTATTCGGTTTGAACTGGATCGCTTTGAGCCTTAATGGCAAGTCGAACCCGGTCCCGTCGCATCCGGGACATCCTGCTCCGAAACTGGAGGACGGGACGCTCGATCAGATAATATGAAACGGCAGCGGCGGCGAAAGCCAGAACAAGGTTCTGCGGAAAGGCTGTCCACCAATCCACCGAGGCCCTGAAAAGGAAAACCTGTTGCCAAAGATAAAGACTGTAGCTCAGGACACCAACCCAGGAGATGACCGGGTGGTTGAGCCATCGCGGTGGACAAGTCACCGCCGCATAAATCAGGGCCGCGATCCCGAAGTGGATGAGGGTAAGCGCCACTGAACCGTAAAAAGAGCGCAAAATGTGAGAGCCCTGGGCAGAAAGAGGCAAGATGACCACGGCTCCGATGCTGAGAGCGATACATTTCGGTGACAGCAGGATCGCCCGGCGCTGTTCCAGGCCTTCCCATATGAGCGCCAAAAGGCAGCCTGTTGCCAAGGCATCACAAGACATCGGGAACCAATTTCCGACAAACCCGAAGAAATAAAGGACGACCCGTGAAACGGGGCCTATGACCATGCCTGCAATGGCCAGGTGTTTCGACTTCGAGAAGAAAAAGGCGCAAAGGAATGGCCAGATGAAATAAAATTGTTCCTCGATGGCAAGTGACCATAAATGTCCTATTTGCCAGTGATTATTTATGTAATTTGAAAAATAAAAATATCCTCCAAAAATCTCCAGTTTGGGAATTCCACGGACCAACAGAAATATTAATGTAATATACACATAAGATGCCGGTAAAATTCTAGCTGCACGTCTTATATAAAAATCCTTCAATGAAATATATCCTTCCTTGCGATGTTCCAGAATAAGAAGATTGGTAATCAAGTAACCCGAAATCACAAAGAATACCCTGACGCCCAGGTTGGCATACCACTCAAAGAACTCAAAGCCCCGGGGGAAGCCCCTGGTCCCTGCAAGATGTCCAAGCATGACAATGGATATCGAAATCGCCCTCAAACCGTCCAGGGATGGTATTCGCTTGGCTTCAGCCATATTCCACCAATAAGTTTTTTTGTTGCAGCAACATCCAGCCGTCCAGAATCAGCGCCCCCTCTGCCACTTCCACCCGTCCCGGCACATGTCCCCCAGGCCGTATTCCGCACGCCATCCCAGCAACGCCTCAGCCCGGGCTGGGTCGGCATAACAACAGGCGATATCCCCCGGCCGCCGGGCCGCCAACGTGTATGGCAGCGGCCTGCCCACTTCCCTGGACATGGCCTCGACCATCTCCAGCACGGAATAGCCTCGCCCGGTCCCCAAGTTGACCGGAATGGCCCCTTCCAATCGGGGGAGGGCTGCCAGCGCGGCCAGATGCCCCCTGGCCAGGTCCACCACGTGGATGTAGTCCCGCACTCCGGTGCCGTCAGGCGTGGGGTAGTCGGACCCGAAGATGTTCAGCCGTTCCAACTGGCCGGACGCTACCTGCAGCAGGTAGGGCATCAGGTTGTTGGGGATGCCCTGGGGATCCTCCCCGATCAGCCCGGAAGGATGGGCACCCACGGGGTTGAAATAGCGCAGCAGCGCGATGTGCCAACCGGGCTCGCTGGCAGCCAGATCCCGGCACATGTCCTCGATCATGATCTTGGTTCGGCCATAGGGATTGGTGGCGGACAGCGGGAAATCCTCGCGGATGGGGACGGTATGGGGATCCCCGTAGACCGTGGCTGAGCTGGAGAACACGAGGTTGCGGCAACCTCGGGCCTGCATGACCTCCAGCAGTTGGAGGGTTCCCGTCAGGTTGTTCTGGAAATAGGCCAGGGGGCACGCCGTGGACTCCCCCACCGACTTCAACCCCGCGAAATGGATGACGGCCCCAATGGTGTTCCGGGTGAAGATGCGCTCCAGCAGAGCCCGGTCCCTGACATCGCCTTCGAAGCAGGGAACGGGGCGGCCGGCGATGCGCTCCATCCGCCCCAGCACCTCCCGCCTGGAATTGGAGAAGTTGTCGAGGACCACCGCCTTATGACCGGCGGCGAGGAGTTCGACCACCGCGTGGCTGCCGATGAAGCCAGCGCCACCGGTGACCAGGATCGTCGGCGGAATGAGGGGCCTGGATGGTATCGATGTTGTCATGACGATCGGGCCCTCGGGTGACGGCAGGGGCGTTTCAACTGGGAAAGGGACGTTATCAGCATCCGAGAGCCGTTCGAATGATGTATTTCAAATCGTTCCAGATGCTGTAGTTATTAATGTATTCAATATTGAGTTTAACCTTTTCGGGAAAGATCACATCCCGGTTGTAGCGTTCAGGGTCCTCCTGGTCGGCCAGGAGCCGTTCCTCATTCCGGAAGTGAAGGGAGGCCGGGCCGGTGATCCCCGCCTTGAGGCACAGGATCATCCGGTCATCTCCCTGGAGCTGGTCGGCGAACCCGGGCACATCCGGGCGAGGTCCGACAAAGCTCATCTGCCCGGCCAGGACATTCAGCAATTGAGGAAGCTCGTCGATCTTGGTCCTGCGCAGCCAGCTTCCCAGCGGGGTGATCCTGGGATCCACCGAGGTCGTGACGGTGGACCCCGGTCCCGCGCCGGCGGGTTTCATGGTGCGGATCTTGATGATCCTGAACGGTCTGCCCCATTGCCCGATGCGGACCTGGAAAAAGAAACCGTTCAGTCCCGTGGAAAGGCTGGCGGCGGCCCAGGCCAGCAGGATGACCCACCAGGTCAGGGCAAGGAGGATGATGGCCAGCAGGAGGTCCAGCGTCCTCTTCAGCGCCCTTTCAGAAGGGGTCAGTGCGGTTTTCACCAAGCGTCCTCCCGGTTGGGGATCGAAAAGGATCAGCGGATACCCGGCCTGGTCGCGGACTTCAGGACCTTTGAAATCCTTCTTGCGGACTCCAGGATGTCTTCCCTGGTGAGGGTGGGATGGATGAGGAACATCAGGCTGGTTTCGCCCAGTTCGCGGGAACCGGGCAGGGGTTCCGGAGGACCGTAGCCCCTCGAAGTGAACGCCTTCTCCAGGTAGATCTCGCTGCAGCTGCCGCTGAAGCATGGCACCCCCGCGCGCTCGATCTCGACCATGATCCGGTCCCTGGACCAGCCCGGCTTCAGGTGCTCGGGCCGCACGTAGACGTAGGCTTTGTAGCCGGCATGCTCGATGTGGCCGGGGGCCCGGGGGACGCGCAGGGCCTCGAGCCCGGACAGCTCGTCGAACAGCAGGTCCATGTGCGCCCGGCGGGTCCGGTTCCATTCGGGCAGCTTGCGCAGCTGGACCCTGCCGATGGCGGCCTGGAGCTCGGTCATCCTCCAGTTCGTTCCGAACGATTCATGAAGCCACCGGAACCCGGGCGGATGGTCACGCCGGTTGACGGCATCCCAGCTCTTGCCGTGGTCCTTGTATTCCCATGCCTTGCGCCAGACCGCCTCGGTCCCGGTGGTCAGCATGCCGCCTTCGCCGCCGGTGGTGATGATCTTGTCCTGGCAGAAGGAGAAAGCGCCGACGTGGCCGATGGAGCCGACCGGCCTGCCCTTGTAGCTGGCGCCGTTCGCCTGCGCGCAGTCCTCGATGACCTTGAGCCCGTGCCGCTCGGCCAGGGCCATGATGGGATCCATGTCGCAGGGCCAGCCCGCGAGGTGGACGGCGATGATCGCCGAAGTGTTGGGGGTCAGGACCGCGGCGATGGTCGCCGCCGTGATGTTGCCCGAATCCCGGTCCACGTCCGCCAGGACGGGGATGCAGCCCCGGGCCACGGCCGCGCTGGCGGAGGCGATGAAAGTCCTCGGGGTCGTGATCACCTCGGAGGACGGCCGGATATCCAGCGCCAGCAGGGCCGCCTCGAGGGCCACGGTCCCGTTCGTCAGGGCCACCGCGTGGGCGCAACCGGCCGCCGCCGCGTACTCCTGTTCGAACCGGCGGCATTCCTCGCCGGTCCAGTAGTTCACTTTGCCGGACTGCAGGGCGCGGGCTACCGCTTCGCGTTCGTCCTGGGCGTAGAACGGCCATGGCGCATGGATGGGTTGGGGGACGGCCGGATGCGCGGTCATGACGGGACCTGTGCGAGGGCATCCAGGAATCGGGCTGCCAGTTGGGGGTAGGTGTGCTTGGCCAGGATGTATTCCCTGCCTCGCAGGCCCATGGCCTGGCGGTCATCCTGGGACGCCCGGTAGAGGGCGAGAATCCCGTCCGCGACGGCGCGCGGGTCCTCGGCCCGCACCGTGACGCCGCAGCCGGCATCCTGGACCGAGTCGTTTCCGGCACTGATGGCGTAGACGATGGGCCGCGCGGCCATCATGTAGTCGAACAGCTTGTTCGGCGAGACCCCGAATGCATACAGAGGGCTGTGCTGCAGGCCCAGGTACAGGCAGTCCATCTGGCCCAGCCATTCCGGAATGGCCGCCTTGGGAACCGAAGCCAGGAAGCTCAGATTGTCGATTTCCAGGGCCTTGGCCTTGTTGATCAATTTGTCCCGCTCGGGCCCGGTCCCGACCAGGACCAGGTCGATCGGGTAGGCTTTGAGCATGCCCGCCGCATCCACCAGCACGTCCAGAACGTTGGCCATGCCGTGGGCGCCCGCGTAGCCGACGATGAACCTTCCCCGGCCGCGCTCCCTGTCCAGGAAGGCCAAGTGTTCGGGAGGCAGGGGGGAGAATGCCCCGCTCCATTCGTCAGTATCGATGCCATTGGGAATGTGGACGAACTTCTCCGGGCGGAGGCCTCGGGTGCGAAGGTACTGATAGGTGTAAGGAAGGATGGAGACCGCGACATCGCAATCCCGGCACCAGGCGTCCTCCGCCGCTTGCATGACCAGGATGAACGGGTTGAAACGGGACATGCCTCCCAGTTCCTTGAGGGTCAAGGGCCACAGGTCATGGATTTCGAACGCGAGCCTGGCCTTGTGCCGGCGGGCGATCCAACGGGCGGGATAGAAATCCAGCGGGTAGGTGGAAGAGGCGATGACCACATCCGGTTTCCAGGCCTTCGTCAATTCCGGCAGATGGCGGAACAGACGGAGGACGAAAGAGGCCATGTTCATGATCCGGCCCGGGCCATTGCCCCGATACGCGGGTGTCTTGAGCCAGACGTAATGGATGCCGTCGATCACTTCCCGGGTGACCGGACCGTCGATTTTTGGATGGGTATGGCGGGTGTGGGCGAAGGATGCGGCGACGATGGTCACCGTGTGGCCAGCCTTGATCCATTCCCGGGCCATGTAG
>TBL_comb47_HYPODRAFT_10002287_pt1 | contig 23771 bp, 15 predicted proteins | sample TroBogypolimnion_40_FD_10682 | JGI IMG/M metagenome (IMG submission 10682)
ATAGATTTGTTTTGGTACAAAGCGCAATTTTTCCGGCGCGCAATTTCCGCAATACTTTACTTTCTCGCATCTTCCATTCTGATCTCATTATGATATTATCCCATTATTAATTGTTTTGTCATGTTTGTAATGAAACATTTCCAGTGGTCAAAGAACATATTCTTCAACCATTTCTTTCATCATTTGAATTCTGTGTTCAAGGGCATGCGGAGGTACCTGGTCTCCGGCAGCGGCAATCAGACGCGGATTACTGCGGGCTAGTTCCAGCCATGCAGTGACAGCCTGGCGGAATGCATCATCGCTGACGCCTGGCAACCATAAGCAAGGAGGAACTCCGCCGGAAAGAATCATCTGTTCCCCGGCATCACTACGGCATTCAGAAGGGTAAAGGTCCCCGGTCGGTTTCGGGGTTACGGCATCGGCGCAATCAGCTCCAATTTCACTGAACATCCTCAACGATCCTTTCAGCCGTCCGTCAATGTGAACCGCCACGTATTTACCGGCGGCATGCAGCCGCCGGATTGCTTCGGCATAATATTCCTTCGACCATTCTTCGAAAAAAGACGGCGGTTGAATGTCGCTGGAAAAATTGTCTCCCATAACGATAATTTCCGCAGGGGATTGCGCCAGCAGATCAATCAGCTTCAGATTGTTCTGATTGATTCTGTCCACTACCGCTTTTACCGTGTCCGGCCAGTCGTAAGTTGCATACAGTGTATCTTCCACTCCCATCCAGTAATTCAGCAGTTGTCCCATGCCGCTATAGCCAGTTCCTATGTAAACTACGCCGGTGTCTCCGACACAATTCACCCAATCGTGATACTTTTTCCAGTCGGACTGGTACTTTCTGGCCGAAAGCGCTTCCGCCAAAATCGACAATTGTACTTTATTTTTGATGCTCCACTCAGGGATGGCCCATGAGTAATTATCCTCCTCCCAGACCCTCACTCTTTCCAGGGTTCCGGCAGGGGTGGATATCCGCCAGCGAATTTCGTGGCCGTCGGCACTTTTGGCGGTAGTTATTTTGATCTCCGCTGGATAATTGGTTTCGTAAAAAGTCCCCAGATTCGGCAGATAAAAACCAACACCTGTTTTTTTATGATAGTCAATCAGTTCTTTCTCCGGCCGATCATAACTTTTACTTAAATCCCAGGGCATACGGTTTTTGTGATAGAACCAGTGTGACAAGTCCAGCATGAATGGAATCCGGTCCGGCTTCTCTCCGCGATAAACCGCAAGTATTCGTTCCCGTAAGTTCATAGCATTCACTTTATATTGATTTGAGACTTATTATTTTGCCGCCATTTTCCCTGCTTTCGATACCCCCGATGACCAGCCGTATCAGTTCGTCGGTTTCGCTGAACGGGAACGGATATTCCCCTGAGCGAAGGAAGTCAACAAACGCTTGAAGCTGCGCCTTGAAGGCGTAAAATGTATCATTCGAACTGACTGTAAGATTGCCAGCAGTACCGGACAGGCGCAGCGCTCCGCCGTATTGGACATCCTTGATACAGGCGATTACTATATCGATCCCCTTGCGGTGGGTCATATGCACGATGTTACGTTCGGCGGTCCCGATGTTCTGGATCGTTTCGAAGCCCGGTCCGACAATCGGATAGATTGCCTCCAGCGCATGAATGCCGTATGTTTCCCATTTCTTGGACATGGGTATGGATATGAAACGGAGCTGCCCCAATTCTTCAGTACGCCGATGGTACGGCATGAATTCTTTCGCATAACGCATGCAGCTTGATGACATGACCGGTTTGTCTTCCTCGACAATCCATTTTCTGAATAACTTCAAATCTTCCGCATTGTCACACAGCGGTTTATCAATGAAGACCGGAAGACCGGCTTCAATGAACGGCCTGCTCCGTTCAATATGCTCGCTGCCGATATCAGTGGCAATAATCACTGCATCGACTTCGCCGATCATGGCTTCCGGTTTATCAACAACATTGGGAATCAGTGAACATTTTGCCACATGTTCCGCATCCTGGCTGCGGTCGCAATAGATGTGAGTGACATTCGCCCCGGTTATCCGCAGCTTGCCGGAGGCTTCTTTATTGAGATAAACCGGGATTCCGACAAACGGGCACTCCCGCGTCATTGCTTCCCGATTGTAGCCGTTAAAAATCGCGCTCCATGAATACGGATGCCCGTTGCCTTCCGTCATTCCGATGATTCCAAGCCTGAACGCGTCAGGATTTTTCACCCATGACTTCCTATTCATACCTGTTCCTTAAGATGAAAGAATTTAAATTGCCAATAAAGTAATATTATTAATTAATGATTATATTAACCTTAAACCATAAAAAAGTCAATAATAATCTAGAATAATATTACTTATTTTTGCAGTTAATCCTGATTTGCATAAAACAGAGATACGACTAATTTATATTGAACCGTAAATAAGGAATACAATGAAAAAAAGTGAAGACGTGGCGAAACAACAGCCGCAGGCGACTCTAACCGTGAAAACGGTAGGGATGATTTTGGATTACATCAGAACCAATAAATTGCAGGAAGGCGATTTGTTACCGCCGGAATCCAAGTTTGTCGACATACTGGGAGTTTCGCGGGTGATTCTGCGGGAGGCATGCAGCTATTTGAAAGGACTTGGCGTCCTTACCTCCCGCCGCGGCAGCGGGTTCCGTATTGAACAGGTGAGTTTTGCCGATGTTATTCAACAGGTGTTGACCCAGGTGTTTCCGCTCAACCATCAGCATTTTGAAGAGCTTTACGAATTGCGCCGCTATCTCGAAATCGGTACCGTCGCCAAATCGGTTTCGGCCGCCACGGAGGAAGACATGAAACGAATCCAGGCCGCGCTGGACCACTTTTCACAACTGATCCGCAAACAGGAAGTTCCGATGATTGATTACCTGCTGGTTGAACATGATTTTCACCAGGCAATCATGATGCCGGGGCAATGCCGTCTGCTGAACATTATTAACACGGCGATCAATACTTTTTTTGCCACTTCGAAAGGATTGAACGAGCATCTATTCCGTAATGACCATACTAAGCTGCAACAGGAATTGCAAGAGCACCAGATGATTGCCACTGCGTTCTTCCTTGGTTGGCCGGACGTGGCCGAAATGTGTCTGAAAAAGCATCTCCGCCAGTTGGCAGGGCAAAACGTTGCCACTGTAACAACACGCTGATTCGACGGGTTATCTGCTTTTAATTGCATAATTAATCTTATTTGTTAAGGTAAAATAAACTAAATAGATGATATTTGTTGTTTTTGTATAAAATTAATATTACTTCTTTTGGATTTACATCTTGACAAATTCTTCTTGGGCTTCTATAATTACATCATAACTTTTTTATTAGGATTTACAATATGAAGCCCCGCATCATATACAATGACGACAGTTGCACCCTTAGAAATGTGCCGTCGCCGCACACAGTTGAAACCCTGTCTTGCGCCTTGGACTACCTCAAGGACACTCAAGTTGATTGCCTGTGTTGGTATGTTGGCGGACAAATCGCTTATTCCTGACCGTCGAAAGTGATCGAGAACACTTACGATCTGAAAGCTAAAGGAATTTCCATAGCAGGCTGGAAAAACGATCGGGACGTTATGTATGGTTTATACCGGAATGGTATCGACTATCTGCCATTGTTGATCCGGCGGGCGCACACTCAGGGCTTGATGTTTGTAGCAAGTTTCCGCATGAACGACACGCACCACAGATCACATCCAACCGGCTACATGACCCCTGAATTCTGGAAAACGCATCAGCATTTCCGTCTCTGGGATGTTACTGACGCTAAAAGTTACGACAACGCCGCGTTGGATTACTCTTTTCATGAAGTGCGCAACCGATATCGCGACGCGATCGCCGAGGTTGCCGGCGAATATGACGTGGATGGCATTGAAATGGATTTTACCCGCGATCCGTACTTTTTTCAGCCATCCGAAGCGTGGGACAAATGTGAAATCCTGACTCAATTCGTACGGGACATTCGTGATCTCATGGAACAGATCGGAACGCAACGAAAGCGGCCGCTAACCTTAATTTTGCGCATTCCCTGCCTGGAACGCACTCTGAAGACTGCGGGTATTGATGTACGGCAGTGGATCAAAGAGCGCCTGGCGCCCATTCTGGTCATCAGCGAATTGGCAAACAACTACAACCAGTCGATCAAGACGTGGCAGGTGTTGTGTCGCGGGGCAGGAATTTTGCTTTACCCTGCCGTCGAAGCGAAACCGGCGTTCAATGTCATGGATTTTTATTCTCCCCTCATCCGGAATCAACAGGCTCCCCGGCATGACGGAAGCGGAAATGTGCCGTTTTCGGATGATGAGGCAATCCGACTGACACGGGCTGCGGCGCAAAACCTTCTAGCCCAGCAGCCCGACGGCATCTACCTGTTCAACTTCCCGTGCTGGCTGGCGGAAGGACGGAACATCATGCACACGGACGCGGCTGCGTTCCGGCGGTTCACGTCGTTACTGGGGGAAATTGGCAGTCTCAAGACGCTTGCTCGAAAGGACAAGCGTTACACCTTTTACAAAGATCTGCCAATATACGTGGAGGCGAATCGTCCGCGCCGGTTTCATCAGACTGTTCCGTTCACAATTCGCGGCGAGGACATCCGCGCGGCAACGGTAACGTTGCGTTTCCGTCAAATTGCCGAGAAAAATCCGCATGCCTGCGGAAAATTCCGCCAGAATCCGATCGTAAAACCAGGCTTGCTAAAGTACTACCTGAATGATCGCGAGATCGCAGAAAGCGAATTGAAGCGAACCAGGGCGTCCGCCGGGCGGATACCTTCGCAGTTTCTGCTGAAGACACACGAAATCATCGAACTTCAAGTGTCCGGCCGCGAATTGCGCAATGGAGAGAATATCATGGCCTTCGAAATGTTGAAGTACCCGGACGAACGCGACCCGTATGTGTACATCTACGAGTTGGAAGCAGATGTCGCCTTTAATGGCAGGAAATTGAAAAAAATAAACAGGCGGAAGGATGATATTGCGTTGGATATTACGTCAAAAAGAAGGTAAAACAGCACTAATGATGCAATTTTATCTGGCGGTTTTTCTAATCATGAAAATGAGTTTCATGATTTTAAAAAAGTTATTAACGGGAAAACATAATTTATTTTGTAAAAAGGCTTAAACTTTTTAATATAAAACTGTAAATCAACAACCGGAGGAAAGAAGAATGACTACTCGTAGGGAATTGAAAAATTTTACGCTCATTGAATTGCTGATTGTGATCGCCATCATCGCAATTTTGGCAGCAATGCTTTTGCCCGCATTGAACAAGGCGCGAAGCAAAGGTCGAGCCATATCATGTCTCAGTAATCAGAAGCAAATTATTATGTCGGAAGCTATGTACCGTAATGACAATAATGACTGGACAATGTGCTGGCAGGATCGGGACACTACCAATGGCCGTACGCCGTCATATGTAACTTGGGTTCAAGCGTTGTTTCCATATACCCAAAGCGCTATGTTTTGGGTATGCCCGGCCAGTCCGGATCAAAGTACCATTGCCACTGTGAAAAAAGTTAGATTAGTCTCAGATTTATTAGGTGCGCTAAACTATATTCAAACGATAGGGATAAATGGAGCACGGTTTAATAATATACCAGTCAAACTTACCTCCTTGAAATTTCCCACTGAATTGGTGTATTCGGGAGATAGCGTGGGATCATCAGCTTTCTTTAACCCTCCGGCGACAAATGGCTGGCGTTATGTGTCGCTGACTGGAACATTATACCCAGTCAATCCAAATGGTTTTTGGGCAATGCATGACGAACAGATAAATTTTACTTACTTTGATGGACATGTTGGTTCAAAAAATTACTTTGACATATTGCAACAATTGAGTACGTTAGCGGGGCGTAACAGGTTGGGATGGGGACTTTAATGAAGTATTCACTCGGGCTTTCTGGTATTACACGCGCTAAAATAATCAAGGAAAAATCAATGAATTGGAAAAAAATCCCCTTTTTATTGTGTCTGTGTACTGCAATTTTTGCCGGAGCCTCTGAATTCACCGTCCCCGCCACCGCCAAGGCTCCGGTTATTGACGGTCGCATTCATGCCGATGAATGGCAAAACGCTCTGCTGCTTAGCGGAGCCGGGAATAAGTTGGATCCGCGCCGCGCTCAAATTTATTTAACCTGGGACGCAAATTACTTTTACATTGCTATGCGTTCCGAGATACCGCCTCGCGGCAAACCGGTATTGAGCAAAAATCCGATCGGGCCGATATCGGACGATTCACTGGAAATGTGGTTTGCTCCGCCTGAAAAGTCTCGCAATATTGAATCCGGAAAATTTGGGGAATTTCAATTGATAGTCAATTGCGCCAACGATGTTTGTCTGATGCATCACAACCCCGGTTACGGCCTTCCGGTAAAAAGTTGGAAAGTTGACGTAAAAACCGCCAATTCCATTCATGACGGCGTCTGGGACCTTGAGATTGCCATTCCGGCCGAAGCGTTGGGTTTTCAGCGTTTGACTCCTGCTGATTGGAAACTGTTGCCGGTGCGCAACTTTCGCACTCAACCCGATGGACAGATTCCCTTTACAGACGTCAACGGCTTCCAGAATCCTAATTCATACTCTACCTTCAAACTGCGTTCCGAAGGCCCGGTAGTTCAGAATGATTATTCTCAGGCTTCATCCCGCCTGCCAGCTCGTTTAACTATCTCGAATCCAAGCAGCCAACCGGCTTGTTTTATGATTGATGGGCAGGTCAACGCCAATCCATTCAGTGAAAAACTGACCGCCCAAGCAGGACAGAACGCAACGATTGATCTGGCGTCGAAAGTTCCGGAAAATACGGCCGATATATCTTTTACTGTCAAAGATGCGGCTGGCCAGGTGATTTTCAACCGTGCTTTCCAATACGCTCCTCCTCCGTCCCGCATCTGGTTCAATCCGGAGTCTTCCATTACGCTTAAGCAAAATTTTGAATCCGGGTTGGATCAATTGTGCTATTCGACTCAAGAGGTGAAGGTCATCCTGAAAAATCATGTGACGATCGTTCCGGGGCGTACTGAAAATTCCCATGCGGCTTATCTTGGCAAAGCCGGCGACGGTATCACCTATCAGGGAGCCAAGCTCTCCATGCCCGGCGCGCTAACTATGTGGGTCAAATCAGACGGACCTGCCGAAAAAACTTACCGCCGTTATTTTACATCGGATTTCCGCGGTAGCGGTTATGTAGGGCTGCAGGAATCAGGCGGTGCAATCATTATGTTTGCTCATAAATTCGAAGCCGGCTCTAAAACTTTGATGATCCCTAAATCGATATCGCCGGGCGAATGGCGTCATATTGCCGTCAACTTCTATCCGGACCGGTTTGAATTTTATCTGAACGGAATCAAATGCGGTGAAATTGATTTGGGATTCCAAATTAATCCGTCTGCCCTCGGCGATTTGGTAATCGGTCAATCCGGTTGCGCCGGTTTTACATTGGGTGAATTGGCCGTCTTTGATCGACCGCTGGAACCTGCGGAAATAAAAGTTATGTCACAGGGAGATTCAAAAATTGCGGGCTCAATCTCCTGGTATCCATCTCTCAATTCTCTGGTATTGGATTTATCCTGTAATATGGATAAACTCAAAACTTCCACTTTTGAACTGGAGGTCACTGATTCGAAAAATGTCTCTCAGTTCAAAACAGCCGTACAACTGGATCAAGGCTATGCGCTTCAGAAGTCAGGCAAACTTCTGCAAATCATTCATCTGCAAATTCCACTGAAAAGTACCTTGCCGGACGGCCAGTATCTGGCTTCGCTCAAGATGCCCGGTTCAGGAGATGTCATACTGGAAAAACCGTTCCAAGCCAAGCATTACAAATGGGTTAACAACCAACTCGGCACTCGCGAAATGCTATTACCCCCGTTTACGCCAGTCAAGGTTGACGGCAACAATATCTCCTGTATTCTCCGCGATTACCAGCTTGCGTCCAATGGATTTCCTGCTCAGATAACGGCACAGCAAAAACAAATTCTGGCTGCGCCCGTCTGCCTGGTTACAGAAAAGAACGGTCAGACCGAGGTCACTCCGGACGGCAAATTGAGTTTTACCCGGAAAAGCGACACTGCGGTGGAGTTTACCGCAGAAAGTCTCGGTAAGTTGCTCAAAGTGCAAGTCAATGGGCATTTTGAATTTGATGGTCTGCTCAAATTGGATCTGATTCTCAATCAATTGAGTGACACGCCACCGGACCGGGTTTATCTTGACATTCCGGTCAGGAAAGAATTTGCTTTGCTTTTCCACGCAGTCGGGGAACATATTCGCGCCAATCCGGCGGGGTTCCTTCCCTCCGGACAGGGTATCATCTGGAAGAGCCGTTCTATTCCGCAGATCAATATCAGCAACTTCATTCCATATATCTGGGTTGGCGATGACGAACGCGGCATTGCCTATGCCGCCGACTGGGACCGCGGCTGGATTCATACCGAGCAACGTGATGCGGTTGAACTGTTCCGGCATTCGAATGGCGATGTCAGTATCCGGCTCAATCTGCTCAATGCGCCGGTTAAACTAAAAAAAGATCATCAGATCACGCTGGTACTGATGGCTTCGCCGGTTAAGCCGATGCCGCAAGGCTGGCGCGGATGGTCTGATGGCTTCGGCTTTAACGGCACCAGAATCGCCAGAGCCCTGTATAGCTTTCCCTATTGGGGATCATACTACGGATGGGCTGCACGATACCCGGCATTTGAGGATTTCACATATATCAAAAAACTGGTAGAAACCAAGAACACCGGCATCATTGATCAGGAATTCGTAAAGTCGTGGCTCGACCGCCTCAGCAAAGCGACCACTGCCGAAGCCCCTTGGCTTAAAAGTGCCGGGCAGGCGTACGCGGTCAACCATACCAATGCCGCTTTCGGCATCATGAAATCGCTGTATCCGGTCCGCGATAGAGCAGTGATTTATCCTTATACCTGCAACTGGGATTCAGTCAACGGACTCCCGGAATTCCCCGTTTTTAAAGACGAATGGAGTCCACAGGTACAAGTCTTCAAATCCTACGCCGATTACGCCATTTATTATCTCAACGAAATGCTGGAATGCGGCTTCAACGGCGTTTACAATGACAATACATTCTTTGCCGCCAATTATAACTGGGTTACCGGCAATGCTTATATTGACGATCAGGGCACGGTGCGTCCGTCGCTCGGGCTTTGGCGCACTCGCGATTATCATAAACGTCAACTCACGCTGATGGTCGAACGCGGACTCGATCCCTGGATCACTGTCCACAGCACTAACGCAACTATACTGCCGACCCTTGGTTTCGCCACCAATACCATGGGGATGGAATGGAAATACGGGTCACAGGATTTTCAGGAACGCTTCACCCCGGATTACATCCGGGCAGTTAATCAAGGACGGCAGGGCGGGTTCTTTCCAACCGTGATTGACGGCATTATGGAGAAGGATCCCGTCAAACGCACTTGGGTCACCCGGACTATGCTGGCTGCTCTTTTACCCCACGAAGTCCGGGCCACCTGTCCCCACCAGGCCGATATCCAACTCTACCGGAAAATTTATGATCTGATGTACTGCTTCGGCATCGCCGAAGCGGACTGCCGCTTTTATGCTTATTGGGACGAAGCCGCCCCGGTCAAATCCGATGATCCGAAACTGCTGGTCAGCACATACCAGCGCGGCAAAAAGCTGCTGCTGGTTTGTGGCAACTACACTGGTGATATCGCAGCCCGAATCACCATTCGCGGGGCCGCACTAAAATCTGCGAAAAACGCCGAAAGCGGTGCAGTTCTGGAAATCGACAAAAACACCATTACCTTCCCTATGAAAAAGCATGATTTTGCCCTGCTTGAAGCCGAAATCAATTGATCCGGAAAATGAGGTAAAACACAAAAGCAGGTACTTAATTTACAGGGTTGGATTTTTTAGTCAGTTGAGACATCTCTTCAGTTTGTCCGAAAAACGCTTTTGGGGGAAATTCGTTCCAATGGCGAGGAGAATCATCGTCGAACATCAAAGGCAAACTCAAAAAACAGGAGGTGAAAAACAAAATTGTAGGCAATTGTATCTAAAAGTAGTGATTTTTGAATAAAAATAGCCACGTTGTCAGAATGAAATCATGCAGGAAGCATGATTGGTAAAAAATAATCAAAAATCGGTAGGCAACAACTGAAAAATCAGTCAAAAACCACAAAAGATGAAAGTGATAAAATAAAATTGATTTTCTCACAGAATCAGGCTTTAACAAGGAGGTAGAAAAATGAGTCAGAAGAATTGGTTAACTCTAGTCCTAAGCATCACACTGATAATGATCGGGACCATGTGTTGGGCTCGAACCTGGAATGTTAAAACGGATTTTAATGCAGTTGGAGATGGTGTAGCTGATGATACAACTGCGATCCAAAACGCTATAAATGCGGCAAAAGTTCAAACTACCGGCGGAGAGGTACTTATTCCGACAGGTAAATATCGTGTTACACAAACGCTTGTTGTTTCACAAGCGGCAGGAATGATTATACGAGGAGAAGGTTGTAACTCATATAACCCCACTCTTCCTTATGACTCATCAACAAGTATATTCTGGGATGGCGTTGCCGGAGGGGTAGTATTTAAGCTGGATGGCATTATAGGAAGTACTGTGGTTCGAGATATGACCATTTCCGGCAAAAATGTGGCAAGGTCAAACAGTAAAGCCAGTACCTTAATCTGGGTAAAAGCGATGACTGGTTTTGGCAGCATGTATGGTATTATTCAAAATTTAGATTTTAATAACGCAGGGGTAGGCGTACAGATGGGGGAACTTGCAGGGGATGCTTGTTGTGCAGAGTATCTCTTTGAAAACATCATTTTTACAAGCCTCGATAGCGGGTTCAAAGTCTGTAATAGTCAGGGGTGCAACTATACTTTCTCTGAGGTCTTGGCTAATTCGTGTGGTATAGTATATGACTTTGAACAAGGCGGGAATTTTTTTGCAGCCTCAACGGATGCTGTTAGTTGTGATCTTGTGCTTAATGTTGCAGGTGGCGGCAGTAGTGTAGGTACCTATACAATGAATAATGTACGAGTTGAAGATGTCACTAGTGGCGGTTATTCCAAACGTTGTCAGCTTCTGGTTGCGCGGCCAGTTAATATGCTGGCATTAATTTATATAACCAGCTGCCAGGATTCACAGTGGGCATGGAGAACTGGTTGTCCGGCAGGCAACGCTCCGCTATGTGAGGTTGGACCCGGTGCTCAAGTGGTTATAGAATCATCAATTTTTGAAAGCCAGGTTGCGCTTTTAGACGGAGATCCCGTGCATTCATATGAACAAGCCTTGTTTACGGCTAAAAATTGTTCATGGAAGAATCTCACACCCAAATCAAGTGTCGGAATTCTTGCTGGTGCGATAAACGCTTATTATCGCTTAATAGACAGTTCTGCTAATGGTTATGGACTTGTAAAAGATGTGAGCAACTGGCCGATAAATTCTAATTTGCCAGATCCAAACTAATAATAATAGTTCAATAAAATATGTAGCCAGCCTAAAAAGGCTGGCTTATTTTTTGGGTGTCCCAAGCTTGGCGCACCGATAAAAAACCGTGGCTTGGGGCACCTCCGGGTTTGGGCTTTCTGATACTTCAGATTAACGGGACGTAAAACTCAAAACAACCCACTGAAAAACAACGCGGCGAGAGGTACAGTACTGGATAAGAAATGAATTATAATAAAAATTCTGTCGTATGGCCAAAAAATTCATCCACTGAAAATGACGAGGTTTAAGAAGCCCTCCGTCATTTTTCATGTTAAATATTCCAAGGTATTTTTCTCGTAACAGGCAAATTTCTCAAGCAGTTTTGTGATTTGGCATGATTTTTTTGCTTCAATTTGCATGACCGGACAATAAAAGTCCAAGCCGGGGCTGACCGGAATAAAAAAGACGATGGTCAAAAATCAGTGCACTATTAAATTCACTCAGGGAATCAGGCGATACTGTTCGATGAGTTTGGCGGCGTTCCTGTAAAAAACATCCTCAATCTTTGCTTCCCAACCAAGCGCGGAAAGATGCCCGCTGATAATTTTATATACGGAATCATCAGTTTCCGGTGAAACCCCGTCGCTTCCCAGCAAAAGTCTTTCCGGCGGCATACCCTTGACAAAATCCGGCGCATATTTGAAGATCCAATATGATTGACCGGGGGTGGTATCCAGATATACGTTCGGGGTCCGCGTGGTATACATGATGCCTTCAATGAAGCCGTCGATGCCGCCCATGTGCGCCATAATGAAAGGGATTTCCGGAAAACGCCGGAAAAGTTCTTCGAACCGTCCTGGACGGGCATATTTTGTCGAGCATACTTCTTTTGTTCCAAGCCAGCCGCAATGGGAAAGAACGCCGCAGTGCAGCGAAGCCACTTTCTCAAAGAATGGCAGAACAGCAGGATCGTCGGGATAATAACCATAATTGGGAAAGAGCTTCACAACGCGGCAACCGGCGTCATAATATCGCTGCAGCTTGTCGAACGCGTCCGACGTGCGGGGATCGATATATGGCGCCCCGACGATACGATCAGGGGCCAACCGGCGCAGTCGCAGAATATTCTCATTGACATTTTCCGAGGTAATGGAACCAAGTGCAAAAATTTTCTCTATTTCATACCGATCCATGTGAGCAATGACGCCGTCCACGGTTTCGGCAGGAAATATCGGATGAATGTGCACATCAATCTTTTTCATATTCTAACCTGTATGTTGTTATACTATATTATCGGCAATCGCTTCATTACAATATCTCTGTATATATGCGAAATACAAACGTATCTTCATCTGAATAACGCACTCACCAGTTTCCCTCAAAAATCCACGGATCATTGTTTTTGCTGAAAAGATATTTCAAAATTTTCGAAATAAGTTTTTCCTTGTCCGCGGGCAATGCCAGCATACCGGCGCAACTGACCGAAGTCCGCATCAATTTCACTTCAAGGCTATCCCCTGCAGGCAACTCCATTGGAAGCAAGTACTCGAATGGGTACTTACCTTGCAGCGGATGATCCCATTGCCATCTGGACTGCAGGTGAACCTGGCAGTAGTATTCATATACCATATTGGAGGAGGAGGTAATTCGGCGCGGCTCACCGGAAACGACCAGGCTGAGGGAACCGCGTTTGTCGCTGCCACGCTTGGCAAGCACAAATATCGCGTATTTTCCCTGCGGATATGGCTGGCCTTTGAAGACTGCCGAGGCTCCGACCGGCTCCAACACTACGACTTTACGAGCAAGCTTCTCGGGATCATCGCCCAAGATCGCGCCATTTTTAAGAACAGCTTTGTCGACAGCAAAGAAGTTGGAATTTGCACAAACAAGCAGGATTGCTCTTTTTTCACGCCCGCCGCAGGCGACTGTAATTTCATATAAATCCTCGGTGTTTCCCGCCTCTATTTCCAGTGCAGGCGCATTATCCCGATTTACAATGCCAGTCCGCAAAGCCAGACTTGACTTCACCGCAACGGTATTGTCGCAACCTTTGAGCGGAATTACAAGTTTCTCTTTCGGACGGCAGACAAAAAGTTGCTTCTCAATACCCGGAATAAAGCCCCAGGAGATCCCGCCTGCAAGTTCAAGGGGGGCTGATTCTTCCCTGCAGGAGATTGTTATATCAGCTTTGCCCTTGAGCGCCTTGAGCGTAAGCTTGTTCTCGCCTGCTTTGAGCAAAGGCGTAAGTATGCGGGGATTTATCTGAACCATAGTCTTATTAACAAAATTCGAGACCTGAGTTCCGGCAATGCCGAACTTCAACCAGTAGCTGAAACGACCCTTTGCATTGAGATCCAGGCGGAACGGCTTCCTGCAATCGTCGCCGTTGAGCATCGTTAAACGCTTCCAGGTCTTGCCAACGTCATACGAAATATCAACGAAAATGCCGGCGGCAGGTACTGCCGCGACATCCAACTGGAACCAGGCATCCGTAATCACATAAGGACTGTAAGCCTCGTAACAGAAAGAGTCTTTCTCCCATTTCGGGAATGAACCGTGGTCTTTGAGGGGTTTTCCCTGATAGGTGAAAACACCATTCGCAAGGTGTGAAGGAAAATGATCTTCAATGCGATACAGCGCCCCGTTTTTCAGCCCACTCTGCCACGGCGCCGCCTTCTCGTAACCGTTAGAAGAAAGACCGTTGAAGATACCGGAATTATACCAGTAGTAGCGGAAAGATTCGCCGGGGTTGAGCCTGTAAAAGATCGCGGGACGCGGTTCTGTCCTGCCCCCAAGGTCAATGCCACGCAGGCCTGTCGGCAAATAGAGCTCCGCGGAATTATCGTTCAGACGGGCAACAAGGAACGGGTCTTCCTCAACTTCGGACAGACACGCCGCCCGGGTGTTGTCGCGAGCGGGGAAAAATTTCCGTGGCATCAAGTCATACAAGTGCCACTGATTGTCGAATAAAACTTGCTCGAACATGTGTCCGGAGCCGTGTGTGACATTCGCGGAAAAACCATTCTTTACAAATATTGTCCGCGTTGTATTATTCAGGTAACCGCACTCAAACTGGAGATATGAATTGAGGTGGGCTAAAGGATTATCGCCAGGACACTTGATCGTTCCTGTCGGGTAAAGTTCGACAGGATAAGACATGAAGTAGTCAGTCGAAGCCACCAGAAAACGGAAAAGCGCGTTGACTTTCTCTTTTTCACTGGAAAGTTCTTTGAGCTTTAAGGATTCTCCGATACTCTCCATAGTTCTGGGATCAACATCGCCTTCCGCATACAATAACGGGGCAAGCAGCGGTTCTCCGTTTGCCGGACAAGCGATATCCACATAGTTCATAAATGGCCTGGTTTTGCAGAAAATGTTTTTGGTTCCACCGGCAGCAAGCTGGAATTTTTGCGAGACTGGAACGTAACTTGCGGCAAAGCGCTTTGCGTCAAGCACCTCGGTGTAGCTGTCTATTGGCAGAATTTTTGCCGGATTGTCGGAATCCTTGCATTTCGCCGGATACCAGGCAACAAGCTGATCGGATTTTTGTGTGCCATTCATCGTTTCTATGACGATATTGGAGCACCAGGGAGATCGCACGGTCCAGAGGCAGCCCTTGATGGCTTCGTCCTCGCCGTAATGCTCGCCATCCTTACACAAGTCAAAGTGGAAGAGAGCACGCGTATGGATATCTTTTGAAAAACGCTGTTTTGAGGGGGTAAAGTTCTCATTGTACTTCGGTAAGTCGGAGACCATAAATTCGTCAACCCGGCCGCCGCAAAACTGCTTCGCGCGAGAGCCTTTTACCAGATTATCAGACGCGCCGAGCGCAATATTGCAAGGGAGCAGTCCGCATGGGTTCTCAACATCAACCCCTTTAAATGGTTCGCTAAGCTTAATGATGGATTTACCGTCAAGGAATAGTTCCCGCCTGCCGTTTTCAGCATTCCAGCAATAGGCAAAATGATGCCATTGCAATGGTATCAGTTCCAATGTCTTGGTACTCTTGAACGGTTTTCCGGCGGCATCCTTGCCCTCCAGTTGAAACTGTTTGGCGGGAAGATCGTAGGATATCTTCAGATTGATAGAGTTAGCAGCTCTGCCCTTTGCCTCAAAGAGGCAGGCAACAGGGTCCTGCTGCACATTCTTTTTTGTCCAGTCCGGGCAATACCAGAATTCAACGGTACCCGAGCCGAACGGCCAATGGTAAGCGGAAGGATCTTTCGGCGCCCGGCTCTCAGACCAGACCACCTGCGGATTGGCGTCGAAGCGAAGGCAAGTATCTCCATCAAGTATCAAGGAACGGTCGCCGGCCGCACCGCTGACGCCTGCTCCATAGAGAGACGCCTCTCTTCCCGGTAAAGCTATGCGTTGCGCAACGCGAAGTTCAAGTTTGCTTATCTGGAGAGTGAACTCATCATTTTTAGGAGTGGTCTGAGTCCAGCCGCTAACCGTGTCATAGCTGCCCTCACGGCCTTGGAACGGGCGCATCAGAAGGCCTACTCTGAGCTTCCTGACGCCGGGGCTCAAGCGGCCGGGTTCCCTGAGTTTGACATCCTGTCCAATGGCTAGCGTGAGCGTCAACCAACGCTGATCAATGGCGGAGCCTGCGACCTCTGCTCCCTTGTCGTCGAGTTGCTTGAAACTCACAGACACAGGCAGGTATTGCTCAGCGGAAAGCAGCTTCATGTCAATTGAACAAAAAACATCCTGCCCTCTGTACTGCTCTGGAACGGGTATATCCTTGTAAACCTGAATGGTATCCCATGACCCCAGGGTGAACTGTTTGATGTGCGCCTCATCCATTTTCATGTTCAGGACGCGATTGCCGCCGCTCTCCGCGATTTCCAGGGGAATCGCCTGATGGCTTTTCTGCCAGCCGGCAGCGTTGTCGAAAATAGATTTGAGTATATTCCATTCGCCGTCAAAGGTTGCCGGAGACTTTTCGGACTTGGCTGGAATACCATTGAAGTAAAGATAAAGGGATTTTGAAGAGGCAGGCATCGTGAAGCGCAGCACACAGGCATTGAGGTTGAACCTGTCTAGCGCCTCGTGTGCGGAAAAAGGAACCGGCTCGAAGCCATTCCCGGTTTCGGCCACAAGGGCGACGGTTTCAGCCGTGACGCCGGACTTGCATTGCTCACTAAGCTTTTTCAGGTCGAGAGGAAGCTCCCATATGGTGTTTTCAGTGCGGACATCGCCTGGCTGCCAGTCAAGAAGGGTACGACTTTTGAGCCCTTTTTCGCGCCACGGAATCTCCTCGTCCGCAAACGCGACGGAAGAGATAATCAAGAACATGGCAATTATCGCGGCAACATATTTTATCATACAATGACTCCTGTGTTTTAGCAGTTTTTAATTATTTCAGTACCAATACAATTGTTTTTCAGGAATCAGCCGCCGCCCTGGCGGTAAGCGCAAGGCGGGAAACCTGGAATGTATCTTCCATGGAAATCAGGCATTTGCCGGTCCCTTTGATTTCACGGCAGATATCACAGAAGATGTCGCCGGGAACTTCCGCCTGCAACTCTGTAACCGGAGTTGTGTGTGTGGCGGTAAACGCCTTACCGTCCCGTACACAGACCACACCGTTATCGCCGGCTATCCGCATCTGGTCGTCTCCGTGCAATCCGAATTTACCGGGCAGCAGGAAATCCGCATTAATGCTGCCGATTGTTCCTGCTCCGAAATCAATCATCATGGAACAGTGAGATTCACAATCGCCATAACCATGATTGGCGGTGGAACTTTGAACAGCAGAGACGTTCTTCCAGTCGCCGACGTTCCAGAAACTTAAATCAATCGCGTGAACCGCCACCCAAAGAATCGTTCCTCCGTAGTATTGCCGGTTCTTATAAAATTCAGGTCTGGAATTACCGAAACAATATGATTTCTGCCCGAAAAACAGGCGCGGCTTACCAATAACTCCACTTATCACAGCCTGATGTGCCGCATAGAAATGCGGTTCGTAGCGCATCCCGTGCATGCCGAAAATTTTAGCATGGTTCTGTTCCGCTGCTTTTTGCAGTTCGCCCAAAGTTTCAAAATCATGCGCAATAGTTTTTTCCGTAAAACAATTGATGCCGCGGCGCAAACATTCCAGCGAAATTATCCCGTTACGGTCATAGCGCGTGGCGATGACGGCAATATCCGGTTTCACCACGTCAAGCATTTCTTTCCAGGACTCAAACTGGGAGCATGGGGTTTGTGCAAGAATATGCGCCAGCGTACTTGGCGACAGATCGTCCGCCGTCCCGGAGGCAATGCCGCACAGTACCGCTTCCTCGCCGGCGGCGAGAGTCTTAAACGCATAGCCGATATGACCAAGCGTACCGATGATAACAACTTTCAACGGCATTATTCACCTCCCGTAAATTTCATATAATCTTTCGATTTTATTTTTCTTGACGGCTCCGCCTACTCCAAAACCGAATCGGTCGAAACAGCAACAGTATCCAGCAGCAGCGTTTGACAGGGATACACTTTTATTGAATGTTTTCCCGGTTTCATATTCAATGCTGTGCCGTGGCCTGTTTTATTATTTGGCAAATTCACCGTAACCCACTGCCACTCAAGAGCGTTTTCAAATGAAATATTCTGCGGAACTTCGCCATCCGCGGCAATGTAGCACGAATTATGTTCCGCGCTGGGCGCAACTGGAGCTTTAACCCGCAGAAACAGATAATATATGCCGACAGTTGGAATTTCAAATGCAAATTCGACGGCTTTTCTACCAGGGCCGTCCAAGCTTGCTTTATCAAGGTTGTAACATTTGCCGGAAATACATTCGGGAGCGTTGCCGACCGGAAAATCAGCGGAATTCGCTACTTTTACGGGTACTCGGTCACCGCCTGTCGCAGTGGCATAGACCGTCACCGGGACCGAAAAACCATTTTCCAGCCGGGCCAGGAACAATCCTTTCTGCAAACCGGCTTTCTTAATCCTGGCGGGGTCTGCTTTCACGGAGAAAACGACCGGCTTGCCGTCCTTGAAGATTCCTGCCGCCGGCTCTACCGTAAGCCAGCCGAAAGGCTGATTTTTAACAATCTTGAATTGCCCGCTCCAGTTGGAGCCGGGATTAACGGTGACGGTAACAGTATCCGAGGTTGAAGTTTTATTCTTCAGATTGACTTTCAGATTAAGCTGGCCTTTGTCATAAGTCAATGGTATCGGCCGGTACGGCAGCATGCCGATGCTGCCGGATTCAAACGCGCCAATATCGGTTTTGCCGTTTGTTCCAGGAACGAAATTGGGAATTGCCGCCCCCTCCCCGATGCCGCGACTTCCCGGCGCCAAGTTAAAATTGGCGTTCGCCAGGTCTTTAAATTTCGGCAGCGCAATTACTCCGTGCTTTTCCATGCCGGGGGCGGCCTTCAAGTAATAGCCGGTCAACCGGCTTTGGTTGCACATCAAATCATAATCGAAATCGCATATCGGATTCATATTGTAATCGCCAATCGCCAACCCGCTGCAAGCCAGAAGATTATTCCGGCTGCAACCATTGAACTGACCCTGATTTTTGTCTCTGCCATACCCGACGGAACCAATACCCCGCCCTTTTGTGTATACGGTGTTGTTAAAGAAAAACGTCGTGCCAAAAGTATAAGTGGAACCGCCGCCGTTTTTAAACACTGAACCAGCTCTATTATCAACATCCCCCAGATTCACAAAAAGATTATTGTATACATACGACGGCCCCAGCATATTCGGCGCAACGCTTAGCCCGCACAGTACCCCCTCAACTTTATTTTTAAAGAACCGGCAGTTCATCTGTCCGCCGTCAAATTCTGTTCCGTCATCATTTCCGAATGCCAGCATATTACCATAGACTTCGGCATCGCGATGAAACCCGCCGGTTTTGGATCCGTTGTCATAACCGCTGATGGCATCGTTCCAGCGATGTTCATCGCTGCCGATAAAATCGTTATAACGGATTACCGTGCTGCCGGTGGACATAACTCCCACTGCCTGCGGCCCTGCCGGATGGCTGTAGAACCAGGAATTGGCGGTTCCTCTCGGATCATGGGCGTAACACCGCTCAATTAATACATTGCCGCTATTATAGATATTGAACCCGTCATCAAAGTCTATTCGCTCGCCGTTTTCATCATAATACTGGCCCTTTTTACTGAAATCCTGTTTGCCGACGCGTCCCCAGCCGCTGACTTCGCAATTAACCACCCGGATATTCTGCGAGTATGAAATATCTATGCAATGGCGCTTGCCCCCGGTTACCGTCAGTCCTTCCAGCAGCAGATATGAGCAATTCCGGATTTGAATGGCTGCTTCATCAGTCGCCCCGCCGTCAATCACGGTTCCGGGGTCGGCGACATATTTGATCCAGCCGTCAGGCGTACCCTTGATGCTGATAAGCGTCACCGGTCCGGCCTTAAGCTCTTTGGTGATGTTCACGGTCTTTTTCACCGGAACGTTGCTGCTCCAGGTCTTGAACGCGGCATTGAGCGTATTTAAGATTTTACCGTTCGAATCCAGCGCTTCCGCCTTTACTTCGTATTCGGTATCCTCGCTCAAATTGACAATGCTGCCTCTGAACATGTGGTCTATTACCGGCATGAATCTAGTCAGGGTATCGGTTTTCACATTCACTGGCGGGAAAGCTTCTTCCCACTGGGAATTCCCTTTACGGCGATATGCCAGACGGCACTTGCTGTAGTTCCCTTCCCCGTACTTGACATATACGCTGCATCCGGCAAAAAGCGGAACCACGGACAACTCAGGAAGCATCCGGCCCGCCTTTGTCGAATCCTGTGCGCCGGCGCTCAATGCGCCGGCCAGCGCAGCGGCAATCACCAACCCGATTCTCATTGTCATGCTCATCATAGTTTATCTTTTTTCTGCTCACTAAATCTTAAAAGAGCAACTTTCCTGATTTAATACCGGTCAAAAGCTGACGGGAAATTGGTTGGCGCAATCGATTTGGGCGATAAGAAGTATACTGTCGCCGCCGGTTGTGAAAACGGTCCGGGAAGCATCTTTACATGGCCGTCACAGTATGCGAAATTCGCCTGTTTGTTATGCTGCGCTATTATATTTCCAGGTCCGCGAACGGTTCGAACATTCCAGGGATTGGAAACCGCTGCTCCCAAATCAATAGTCGTACATTGCAGCGGAAGGCCTGCCGCATCCAAACCGCCGAACGCCTCGCCAATCATCGGAACCGAGGCTAACGTGCGTACGATGTTGCCCTTAGCAAAATCGGCAGCCCGCAGACATTGTGAAGTATAAACATTGTTGTCGATTACTTTGGATACCGTCTGGGGATTGCCCGCAACAGAAATATTCATTCCATAGCTCAAAAGGGCAACCGCGCCAGAGTTGGCAGTACCATTGTTCGGATTGGCGTCGGACGGACAGATAAAAATAGAACTCCTGGTGGCCAGGCCCTTTGCCTTGTCACCCGCATAGCCATGAGCCGGAAGATAGATGTACCAATATCTGGTATACCATGTTCCATTTTCCGCCAGCATGGTGTTCGGTGTGATATAATCGTAATAGTCATTGGCATACAAAGCAACCGCCGTGCCTTGCTGTTTTAGATTACTGCTGCAACTGGATCCCCGGGCGGTTTCACGCGCTTTGTTCAGCGCCGGCAGCAACATTGAGGCCAAAATTGCGATGATCGCGATCACCACGAGGAGTTCGATGAGCGTAAAAAATTTTGTCTTTTTCATAAGCACTTCCTGTTGTTTGGTAACATAACTTCCTGTGTAGATTTTTAAGTTAGTAATTTCCCGAATTGAATCTTCAGCCCAATTATCCTATTACAGTTTCCACCAGCCTCCTTCTGTTGTTTAAGTTTTTTACGAACCCTTTTGGTCTGTTGTCTTTCATATTGTCTGGAACGGAGTCAGTGACTTTCTTTATCGCACAGATGATATCATTGATATCATTTTCCGTCAATATAGATGCAATGCAGATAATGGCGGTCCGGGCAAGCAGAGAATCCAAATGGGGACATGTTCCCTTGTCATATGAGACGTCAGACTGTGAATTCTCACTCAAATCCCATACGCTTTTTCCGGACATGCCGCATTTGTTGACCAGGCTTGGAATATTGTAATATATGTGAAGCCCCCAGTCATCCATGTGGATTGGATACATGCCGCCGCTTTCCGCGACAATCCCTTCAGCCCTCAATGCCTTTACAAATTCCAGTGAAATACTTCTGGAATTGAAACTGAGCAGCAGGAATGCTCCGCAGTCGCCGGCGGGATCGATGACATGCCGTGCAGTGATCCCGTCAATCCCGGCGATGGCGTCTTTTATTTTATTTTTGGCGCTTCTCATGTTTTGGCAGATTTTATCGAGTTTTTTCAGTTGCACCCTCGCGATCGCGCCTGTCACTTCGCTCATTCTGCACCCAATCCCCCACAACATAGCGTCGGGATCGTTGAAATCCAGACGGCCTGAACTGTTCCTGGGATAACCCAGATCATGGATGGCGAAGGAACGGCGGTAAAGCACCGGGTCATTTGTGACAATCATCCCGCCCTCGCCGGAGGTCATATTTTTGTTAAGCTGAAAAGAATAAATCGCGATATCGCCGAAAGCCCCGGCTTTTGTCCCGTTTTGTGAACCCCCGGCAGCCTGCGCGCAATCCTCAATCACTTTTATTTTATGCTTGCGCGCAATTTTAACCAGTTCACTTACATTTCCGATTACGCCGCCCATGTGAACCGTTATTATCGCTTTCGTGCGAGACGTTATTTTTTCTTCGACTTTAGCGGGATCCAGGGAAAAGGAGTCATCCGAATCCGCAAGTACCGGTATCGCTCCCGCCCTGACCACCGCGCCGACGGTGGCAACCCAGAAATAGCCGGGCAGGATTACTTCATCCCCCGGCCCCGCGCCGATAGCGCCGAGCGCGACCTGCAGAGCCGCGGTGCCGCTTGAAACCGCAAGCGCGTACTTTGTTCCAATATACGCGGCAAATTCATTCTCCAGGCTGCTTACTTCATTCTGAAGATTAAAGCCATAATATCTGAAAGGACTTCTGTTTTTCAATACCCTGGTGACTGCTTCAACTTCCTCGTTGTCAATATAATGCGCCCCGCACCATTCCTGGGGCAAGGCTTTATTCCTTACCGGCTTTCCGCCTTTGATTGCCTGCGTTTCCATTATCTTTTCTTTAAACATATTTCACCTCTTATTTTATTTTAAAACTTGCTTTAACTTTTCTCTCAACATCGCAAACGGTATTTTCAAATATCCTTTTCCCGTTTGCGGCGTTCGAATATTTCCTTGGATCGAGCTTCCCCGGCACCGCGAACCCTTCGCCTGGCGAACCGCTGAAACCTCCGTTATCAACTATGCTGTAATGCTTGTATTTCAGTTTATCCTTGACCGGCGGAAGCTTTTTCAAGTCAACATAATCCTGGTTGAAATACATCATCTGGGACGTTTCATCAATCCCGGCGTGGGAGAGATTGCCTTTCTTGAACTCTTCGTCGGAACACGCCATCGCATATGCCGTTGTCACGCCCTTTACTTTATTGGAATATTCACGGCACAATCTTCTCAGGACGTCGTTATGGTTATCCGCCCCGTGTCCGTTGACGATAAATATATATTTGTAACCGTGCTCTATGCATAATTCTATGTGATATCTGACCGTCAGCGAAAACACTTCTTCAGGAAAATAAAAACTTTTGTATAACCCCTTGGCCTCAGGGAAATCCATCCCGACGACATATTCGCCTTTTTTGAAACCGAGACTCTTAAGCATCGCGTCTGAACGCTCTCTTTCCGTTCCCATGTAAAGGGTGGGCAGAACAACCCCGCCGATGCGTTCCGCCACCGCTAAAGTCACCTGCTCCGCGATAATAGGATCAGTTCCGACCGCCAGATGCGGCCCGTGCCATTCAAGCGGCGCAAGCGGCAGATAAATCAACGGCAGCTCTTTCATTCTTTCATGCAGTTCAGACGGCAGGAGATACTGTACTCTGCATTCTTTTTTAAGTTTTCTTTCCATTGTTTTCTCTCGTCATTGAATTTTATTTGTTATCACGAATTTCTGATCGTGATTCCCTGTCTTATTCAAATCTGTTTCTAAAAATCCGCTAACCTACATTAGCTACAAGCCCCGAATCATTGCTAACCTACATTATCTATATGCATTGATTATAACCGATTCTTCTAAATATGTCAAGAGGCAAATACTGGCGAATGAATATTTTTTGGAGTTTATTTGGTAAAGAAAATTGAAAAAGTAAACGCGCCCCCTCCCAACCCCTCAGTTGCATTTAGTTTGACAAAAACAGGGGGGCGCATTTAGTCTGACAAAAAACTCCCGGTGCATTTAGTCTGACAAAAGTTACT
>TBL_comb47_HYPODRAFT_10002288_pt1 | contig 23770 bp, 11 predicted proteins | sample TroBogypolimnion_40_FD_10682 | JGI IMG/M metagenome (IMG submission 10682)
TGTTCCCATTTTGCCCGATTTCAAAAAGGAAGACCTGCATTACATCATCAACCATTCCGATTCGGTGCTTCTTCTGAGTGCCGACAACCTGTTCCAGGAACTGGATATTCAAAAAATGCCATTGCTTCAGGCTGTTATTTCATTGAGCAATTTTAACCCAATCTATACTGTTGACGAAACTGTAGCTGGCACATTGAAATCGGTTGACCTGCAATTCAACGAAAAATACCCGGATGGACTGGTTTCAGGAAATTTTGGATTCCTGGAGGTTTCAAATGACCAATTGGCTGTAATCAGCTATACATCAGGAACTACTGGCTTCTCAAAGGGCGTGATGTTGTCCCACAATAGTTTGACTGCCAATATTCGCTTTGCCCAGAACAATATGCCGCTTCAACCAGGCGATTCGATTGTCTCCTTCCTTCCGCTTGCTCATACCTATGGTTGTGCTTTTGAGTTTTTGTTCCCCTTTAGCATTGGGTGCCACATTACAATCCTTACTAAAACTCCTTCGCCTCAGGTGATCATCCAGGCTTTTAAGGAGATCAAACCAGCCTTGGTGCTGTCGGTGCCATTGGTGATCGAGAAAATATACAAGAAACAAATCTTGCCACAGATCACTAAACCGGCGATCAGATTTTTACTTCGAATTCCGTTTTTACAGAACGTTTTGTATGCAAGGATCAAAGCAAAGTTGACGGAATCATTTGGAGGGAAGTTCCACGAGATCGTGATCGGTGGCGCTGCATTTAACGCAGAAGCGGAGCTGTTTTTCCGGAAAATGAAGTTTCCTTATTCGGTTGGTTATGGGATGACCGAATGTGGCCCACTGATCAGTTATACCCCTTCCTCAAAAATTAAATTTGGCTCTGCTGGGAGATCTGTCGATACACTTGAAGTGAAGATTGATTCACCAAACCCTGAGAAAATTGTTGGTGAGATCATTATCCGTGGTGATAACGTAATGCTTGGGTACTACAAAAATGAGAAAGCAACAAATGAAATATTGGATTCAGACGGTTGGCTCCATTCGGGAGACCTGGGAATAATAGATCGAGAAGGGAATATTTTTATTAAGGGGCGCAGCAAAAGCCTGATCCTGGGTGCAAATGGCAAGAACATCTATCCTGAAGAGTTGGAGGCTTATTTTGACAATCGATTGGCCGTCGGGGAATCACTTGTTGTCCTTCGTGATGAAAAACTGGTTGTCCTCATTTATCCCGATCCCGAGGCAGTAGCCTCACAAAAGATGACGGAGGATCACCTTCAAAACCTTTACAGGCAGCATCTCAAGGAGGTCAATTCGTTGTTGCCTTCCTATATGAACATTTCAAAATTTGAAATCCATCCCGAAGAGTTTGTGAAAACTCCCAAACGGAGCATTAAAAGGTTTATGTATTCTTGAGGGATCTAAATGTAACTGAATTAAATGAATGGTTTCAATTTAAGGGAAAAAAATTAAAACCATTGTCCAACGTTTCTGGCTCGAAACCTCATGACAGATGGAAAATGTAGAACAAAAAAAGGTTGCCCTTTGCGGACAACCTTTTTTGTTTCCAGTGAAGCCTTCATTTTAAAACAGGGGATTTTTTAAATTACCCCTTATCCATTATAAAGGCTTCACTACCTTTTTATTAATAACCTGGATTTTGAACCAGTTTATTGTTCACATCCATTGCATCTTTTGGAATTGGGAATAGCAGGTGTTTAGGATCGCTTACGCCTCTCCATCCCGGAACTGCATTCAGGAAGGTACCGAAACGGATGTTATCCTGTCTTGCATATTGTTCCCATGCCATTTCATAACGTCTTTCAAGACGAATATCTTCTAAAGCAGCAGCGGCAATTGGTTTCTCAGGAGAGAAGGCACGTTTGCGGATTGCATTCACCAAATCTGTAGCATCAGCAGTCGGACCACCGGCGATACGTACCAAACATTCAGCTTTCATTAAATAGATATCAGCCAAGCGGAAAATGGCGAAATCGTTTTCCATATCAGATGACAATCCTTTAGGAATCTCCCATTTATAACAGCGGGCACCATCTTCCTGGTTGCACCAGCCCCAGTTTGTGGTTGCTTCATACATTGTAATATCGTCCGTATGGATCAAAGGACGGCCATGTGCTGTAATAATCACTGTGCCCTTTACCGGATCAAGCATTGGCCCCCTTAGGAACGACCAGTTCAAACGTTTGTCGGCAGGATCATAAGATTTTACATAATTCGGGTCAGCTGACATTCCGTTCCATGGCCCGATGTTCAATCCCAATGCCAGTGCATCCAAATAATGGAGTGTTGCATTTGCAAGGAAATTTCCACCTAACACACCGCTGAAAATTGCAGGTAAAATGATCTCTTTTGAATCTTCATTTTTAACCTGGAACGATTTTTTCCAGTCTGCTTCAAGAACATAAGGCAATCCGATGACGACGTTGCAGGCATCCAGACATTTCTGCCATTGTGCTCCTCCGGCAGGATTCCAGACTTGTGCATTGAGGTACATCTTGGCAAGAATGGAATAAGCTGCCCCTTTGGTCATTTTACCATATGAATCACCTGTCACATCTGCGCGCAACAAATCTTTTACGGCGATCAATTCAGAAAGAACAAAGTTGTAAATTTCAACCCTTGATTTTGGAGTTGGTAAACTTGTGTCAGCATAGTCGGTAACCAAAGGACCTTGTCCGAAATAGTCAACGTACATATAATACCAGAAAGCACGGACGGCACGGATTTCAGCAATGGTCCGGTCTTTGTTCGGAACTCCGGTCTTGTCCTGGACCATTTTCAAAATACGGTTACAAGTTGTTATACTCGATTGGATATCAGAATAAGCACCTGTAATCAATGGGGTATTGTTGTTTGTCCATGTGTGTTGTTTGGTGTACATGTGCTGTCCGCCATCCCACCAGTCGCCACCCTTGCGGGTAGGGACAACCATCATATCGGCACTTTCTTCTCCGAGGTGTGTAAAATTCCAGCCACGGGCTGTCTTTAACGAATTATAGATCGGAGAAACCAACGAAGCAATCTCTTTTGGAGTATTCCCAAAATCGGCGGTAGAAACCTGGTCGTAAACAACCTCGTTAAGATCGGTACACGATTGAAGCCACGGGGTCAAAGTCAATCCGACGATCATCAATAATAATAATATGCTAGTCTTTTTCATGTTTGTCAAAGTTAAAATTTAGAAACTAATATTAACACCCATCATAATCGTCCTGGACTTCGGATAATAATCACGTCCTTCAACACCCGGTGTTAAGCCGCTCATATCCACTTCAGGATCCAATCCTTTATATTTGGTGATCTTGAAAAGGTTTTGACCCGAAACATAAACGCGGAGATTCTTGATCCATTTCATACTCTCTTTTTTGAAAGTATAACCAAGGTTTGCATTTTCCAAACGGATGAAAGAGCCATTTTCGATATAGTAACTACTGTAGATCGGAGAGTCGGTCAAACCTGAAGTCAAAGCTTCAACCAAAACGTTTCCACCCATCAACCATTGTGTTGTAGCAAACGACATCCTACTGTAATTCAACACTTTATTACCATAAACACCTCTAAAGAAAACTGACAGGTCCCATTGTTTCCAGTTCACTGTATTGTTCATACTGTAGGTCAGTTTTGGCTGTGGCGATCCGATATAAGTCATGTCTTTATCGTTGATTACGCCATCCTTATTGATATCGGTGAATACATATTTGCCGTTCTTATCCAGGCCAGTACATTCATAACCGAAAAAAGTACCTACGTCATGACCGACTTCGAGGATATGGGTAGTCGTATTTGATCCACCACGAATAAATGCAGAACCAACCTTAACAGCTGTCATCTGGAATTCAGAGTTCGACAGTGAAGTCACGAGGTTTTTGTTGTGAGCCATATTTATGTTGATTGTCCATGTCAAATCCCTTGTTTTAACAGGAATTATATTCAATAACAATTCAAGTCCCTTGTTGCTCATCGAACCTACGTTAGCCAAAATGGTGCCATAAGAATAAGGAGGAGTTGGTACATTGTAAGTATAAAGCAAATCGGAAGTCTTTTTATTGTAATACTCAACAGTACCGCTTACGCGATTTTTGAAAAGTGAGAAGTCGATCCCATAATTCAACATGGCTGTTTTCTCCCATTTCAGGTTTGGGTTGCTGTTCTGTGTTGGACCGTAGGTTGTGTACCACTGACCGCCATCATAATATTTCCCTTGCTGACCATAGAGGTCGATGGAATTATAAGGCCCAATTCCATCCTGGTTACCTGTAATACCATAGCCAACCCTTAATTTAAGGTCGTCAATAAATGTATAACTGCTCATGAACCTTTCTTTCGAGATGTTCCATGCACCAGAGAAGGATGGGAATGTACCCCATTTGTGATTGGCACCAAATTTTGAAGAACCATCGCGGCGGACCGTAGCTGCAAAAACATATTTCTCGAGGTAGTTATAGGTAAACCTACCAAATGAAGAGATCAGTTTGGACATATTGCGCTGTGAATAAACGTCAGCAGGTTTAAGGTTTTCACCTGACTGCAGGTTGTCGAATCCAAGTAAGTCAGTTCTGAACTGTTGGTTCTGGGCACCGAAATAACGGTAATCGTTTTGTTCCCATGAATACCCGGCCAATGCAGTAATGTTATGGACTTCTTTGTAGGTCTTTTTGTACCTGAGGGTATATTCGAACATACTCCTGTCCCATAAACTACTCTGACGCTGTGCATAACCCTGGGCATTACGGCCTTCCTGAGTTGTTGAATTGTTGTAGAGGCCCCAATCGTTTGTGTTGCGCTCTTTAAAGGCATTGGCCGTAACATTCAAACCTTTAAGAATCTCATAATCTGCCTTGATATTCCCATAGAATTTGTTCTCCCTGTTTTCCCTTTTGTTATAGGTGATGTTCCTGACAGGGTTTCCCTGGTCGAAATCGGTATTGTCATACCATGTCCCATCGGCCAATTTGACGGGTACTACTGGAATCGTATTGTAAGCCAGAATAAAGTTTTCGTTATCAGTTGGAGAATTGTCACCCATCACTTCATTGGCTGTCAATGTCAACAATAACCGGTCGTCGAAAGTTTTTTGATTAATCGAGAACCGCATGTTAACACGGCTCATGCTGTTCGCTTTCACCACACCCTGCATGTCGATATAAGATAAAGATGCCATGTAATTGTTGTGGTCGCCACCACCTGAGTAAGATAAGCTATGATTTTGTGTAACCCCGGTCCTCATGATTTCACCAAACCAATCGGTATTGGCACCCAAATCCATACCGGTAATGTCTTTATTGTTGGCTTTAGCGTAAGCTCTCCATTGGTCACCATTCAATAATTTTGGTTTGTTGGTCACATTGTCAATTCCAACATAGCCTTCATAGCTAATGACCGGAGCCGATTTTGTCCCTTTTTTGGTTGTGATCAGGATAACCCCTGATGCAGAACGGGAACCATAGATCGCTGCAGAAGAAGCATCCTTCAATACAGAGATGGATTCAATGTCCTGTGGGGCAACTGAATTCAAATCACCACCAGGAACACCATCAATAACAACGAAAGGAGCGCTACTCCCGTTTAATGAGGAAGTACCCCTTAACCGGATCGTTGCACCACTTGTAACGTCACCACTACCTTTGGTGATGTTCAAACCGGCCACCTTACCTTGTAACAGGTCTGCAGCATTGGAAATCACCCCTTTGTTGAAATCCTTTGCCGATACATTTGCTACCGAACCTGAGATTTCACGCTTAGTTTGTGTACCATATCCAATCGCAACAACTTCGCTCAACGTAACAACATCTTCACTTAAAACTGCATTAATCACCGTACGGTTGTTGATCGTTTCAGTTATCGGTTTCATACCGATAAACGAAAATGTCAACGTAGTCCCTGAACTTACCTTGAGGGTGTACTTCCCACTCATATCGGTAATTGTACCATTCGAGGTATTTGTAACAACTACGGTTGCCCCGGGAATAGGGTCGCCCGATTTATCTTTGACTGTACCGGTAATGGTCGTCTGCGCAAAAACCATACTCGTTCCAATCATCAAAAACATCAGTGCCAGGTAAACTTTCCTGATGCCCATAAATACCGGATAATTCCGGATTTCATCTGTTTGAAATCTTTTCATTGAATCATAATTAAGGGTAAAACATAAAATTAATAATAACTAGTTTGAAATAATAATTCACAATTTTTAAGTCCAATTCTCATTTACACTCATTTTTACTTTTAGATTAATTAATAATAGTAATAAAATAAATAAAATTTTAATATTTGAATATCAGCCATTTCCAATCTGCTTTTTTCTTTCTTAAATTTGAGGATCACAAAATTAGATCTTTTTAACGCAAATTAACAAGTATAAATACATAAATATCTAAATATATTTTATGCAAACGTTTGCGATGCACATGTTATTAAACATGTAATATTTTTCATGTCTTTTTTGAACTTGTTAATGCATAATTTTTTCATAAAAACTGGTTTTAGTATCCTGAATTTTGCTTTAAGTTCTCGTTGACATCCAAAGCTGAAGTCGGCAGCGGGAAAAGTGCCTTGCTCAAATCGGTTACCGGTTTTCCTTGCCAGGCATCCTTATATCTGCCAAACCGGATCATATCCTGGCGACGGAACCCTTCCCAATACAATTCATATCCGCGTTCTTTTAAAATATCTTCCATTGTTAAATTTGTGAGCAGCGGAAGAGTTTTTCCTGGAGCACTTCTTTTTGACCTGATTGAATTGATATCAGCCAAAGCCCCTGTTACGTCGCCCAATCGTAATTTTGCTTCCGCCCTGACTAGAACGATATCTGATATTCGAAGTATCGGGACATCGTTAGGTGAGGAAAATTGCCGCTCAGTATCTGCGTTTGGTGCAAATTTCACAACCCTGATCCCGGCATTTTCGGGAGAACTAAAAATGTCAACCTCAGGAACAAAGATGAGCGGATCGTTATTCCTCATTTTCAAAGGTGTACCATCGACAGCATATTGCTGTCCGACCAGAAACCCCTGGTTAAATCCGGTTTCATGTTTTATTCGTGCATCGTAGAACCTCACATCATCCGTTTTATTCCATGTATCGAAAAAGGTTGAGGTTGTGCAAGGCCCGTTCCAAAGACTTGTAATATTTCCAAAGGTTTGTGAATAATGCAAAGTAAAATTCACCCATACACTTCCGCTGCCCATGTCCACCTGGTCATCCATAGGAACCCTTAGGATAAATTCCGTATTTTCGTCCACATTTTTCTGGAACATCGACCAATAATCACTTGCAATAAGGTAGTCGGGATTCGCAAGGACCAGATCGGCATATCGGATGGCTTCCGGCCATTTGGACTCACCTGTATAGACTTCGCTATTGAGGTACAATTTAGCCAGTAAAGCCTGCGCTGCACCCTGGGTTACCCTTGCGCTTCCAACTTCAGATTTTGTTTTAAGCCTTGGAAGAACATCCGCAATCTCACTGATTATGAAATTATTAGCATCACTTCTTTGGAAAACCTTCGGAGTGACCAGAAAATCAATTTCGCTGGCCTCACGAAATGGAACTTGTCCAAAAAGATCCATGATCAGGTACATGTAGTAGGCACGTAGAAAACGGGCTTCACAAATATATAACCCTGTTGTCTCATTCTGAGGGAATTTCCCGATGTAATAAATCGCCGTATTTGCCCTTGAAATGCCCTGGCTCAATGCCTCCCAAACATTTTTCATCCGGCCATGATCTGCTGTCCATGTATGAAGGTGCAATTGTTGCCAATCGCCATTATCAAACCAGTCGGTTCCTCTTGTGGGGACAATCACCTCATCTGAAGTCATTTCCTGAAGGCCCCAATAATCAAACCACTCGATCGTACGGCGCAGGCTCGCATAAGGGGGATTGATCAGTGCCTCAATATTTGCAGGATCATTGATCAGATTCACACCCAATTGTTCGTCAAGGATTTTTTCCTTGAGATCTGTACATGAAAAAGACCCAAACACAACAAGTCCGATCAATAATCCCGTTTTTATGTTCTTTTTCATGGTTATCACAATTAGAATTGAAGATGGATACCAACTGTGAAAGTACATGCCTTTGGATAAGCCGTATAGTCCATCCCTGAAGAGGGGACACCATTCTGGCTTGCATCGATGCTTACTTCCGGGTCAAACCCGGTGTATTTTGTCAAAACCAAAAGATTGTTTCCTGTCAAATAGACCCTTGCTCTGGAAATCCACTTAAAGTATTGATGTTTAATTGTATAACCCAATGTCACATTGGATAACCTTAAAAAGGATGCATCTTCGACAAACCTGGATGAGAAAGCATTGGGATTTGCAGGTGATTCGGTCGAATTAAAAACTGATTTCGTCACATTGGAACCATTATCAAGTGCACCTTTTACAAAAATTGCATTTGCTGCATTGTTATAGACCTTGTTTCCATTTGTCCCATAACAAAACAGGCTAAAATCGAAACCTTTAAAATCGGCTGATGAACTAAAACTATATGTAAAAGCAGGTAGCGCAGAACCTAAATATTCCTTTACAGGTATTCCGTTTGAATCTTCCTTATAGATGCTAAACCCATTTTTATCAAGACCCTGAAATTCAAGACCATAAAATGAACCGATCGGATAACCGTTTGTAATTTCCTGTACGCTCGTACCTGTAAGCCCCTGGCCACTGGCAGTACCTGTCAGGATCATTTTGACCGGAAGGTCTTTTACCACATTTTTGATGGTCGAGAAATTCATCCCGACATTCCATGTGAATTCCTTTTTGCTGATTAGGTCGGCATAGATGCCCAACTCCACCCCATTATTAACGATCCTCAGATCTGTAACATTCTGCATCTGGGTCTGGGTCGCTGCGGGAGCCTTCGATGTAACTTCAAGCAGAACATCCTTCGTTTGTTTGTGGAAAATATCGATTGTACCCGTCAACCTGTTTTGCAGGAACCCAAAATCGATCCCTAAGTTGGATTGAATTGTTGTTTCCCATTGAATATTGGGATTTGGTGTTCTCAGATAAGTGATCCCCGGAGTGAGGACCCCATTAAAATAGCCATTGGCAGACGGGGTTGTCCCCACCGACAACTGTGATATTTTATCAGGGATTTCCTGATTTCCGGTCAGTCCCCAACCTGACCGCAACTTGAGATTATTGAATATTTTGAGGTCTTTGATCCACTTTTCTTCGGAAACCCTCCAGGCAAATGCTGCAGAAGGGAAAAAACCATACTTTCTATTGATTCCAAATTTGGAAGATCCGTCATAACGCCCGGTTACCGTAAAAAGGTAGGTATCGGCATAGCTGAAATTGGTACGTCCAAAAAATGATTGGAGCTCTCTTTCATAGGCCGATGATGCGGCGATGGCGGATGAAAATTTTCCGTATTGAAGGTTGTCGGTATATTTAATGCCTTCCACCTCAAAACCGTAAACCCTTAAATCGCTGCTCGAATAACGGATATCCTGATAGGCATGACCGGTAAGAAAATTAAAGTTGCTTTTATCCCCGACTTTTAATGAATAGGTAAAATAATTCTCTACCAATCGGTTGTTGGCTGTTATCCTGTTGATGTTCGCTTCGCCCTTGTCAACCATATAGGATAATTCCTTATCCTGGTTGACCCTTCGTTCTGCGATGGTACGGTCAAGCCCGATATTCAGCTTGTATTTCAGGTTCTTAACCAATTCCAATTCGGCAGTAAAATTGGCAAGGACACGGTCAGTTTTGGTAATATCATCAACAAGATCAATCATTGCCAATGGATTCCTCTGAACCTTGGAATTTTGATAGAATGTCCTGTCAGCATTCCTTACCGGGTAGGTCGGATTGAGCTTCAGTGCACTGAGGATTACATCCCCTTCAAAACCTCCGGTTTCGGAGATAGGGACACGAAAATCCTCAACATGTGAGGCAAGGATTCCAAATGTAAGGTTCAACCGGTTATCGAAGGTGCTCTGCGAAATTTTCAGTTTTCCGTTCAATTTCTCAATGCCAGTCGATTTAACAATACCTTCCTGGTTCAGATAACTCAGGGATGACTGATAGGTCGAATGTTCTGAACCGCCCCCAAAAGAAAGGTTATGGCTCTGTGTCATCCCGGTCACGAAAATCTCATTCTGCCAGTCTGTACTTGCCCCTAAATCAAGCAGCGAATTACCGTTTTGTTTCCGATAGCTCCTGAACTCGTCGGCGGTCAGCAAATCCATTTTTTTCCTGATCCGCGAAACTCCGGTATATCCATCATAGCTGATTGTCGTAGCCCCCTTCTTTCCTTTCTTTGTCGTGATCAGCACAACACCGTTTGCACCTCTGGCGCCATAAATGGCTGTTGACGAGGCATCTTTCAATATATCAATAGATTCAATATCCTCCGGGATCAAAAAATTAATCGGGTTTTTGTTGCTGCTTTCATTAATTCCTGCTGCAATACCCCCAACCGGTGTCAGATCAGCATTGTCAAGCGGGATACCGTCAACAACATAAAGAGGGTCCTGCCCGGAACGGATTGAATTTGAACCCCTGATCCGTACGGTCATCCCTGAACCTGGTTCGCCGTTATTTTGTGTGATATTCACCCCCGAAATCCGGCCCTGCATCATTTCGGCTGGTGAGTTCGCAATGCCCTTGTTCATTTTATCGCTTGTCAAATGCTCTGTCGCACCTGTCTGGTCGATCTTGCGCTGTGTCCCATAACCGACTGCAACAATCTCGTTGATGGCAAAGGTCTCATCTAAAAGCATAACTGTAGGGGTTGACTGTCCGGTAATGCAAACTTCCTGGGTTGTCATGCCTACAAATGAGAAAACCAGGGTTTTTGTATCTTCGGGAACCCTGAGTTTAAAATTTCCGTTAAGATCAGTTGTGATACCCATGGCAGTACCCTTCACGAGGACCGTTGCACCGGTGATCGGCTGACCATTTACATCAATAACATTTCCGGAAATCTCTTTCATTTCAAGTTGTCGGGTAATTTCAGGCAATTTGCCTGCTTTTTGAATTACAATTTGACGTTCATACACATCGTAAACCACATTTTCGTCTTTCAAGGCCACATCAAGTATCTGATTGATTGAAGCTTCTTTCATATCAATGCTCACCACTTTGGCAGTATTGAAATCTTCGCTCCGGTAGAGAAAAACAAATTCACTGTTTTGCTCAATGTAACCAAAAAGACCTTTGATTGTAATGTTATGCAGGCTAAGACTTAACCTGGTGTTTTGCGAATAACTATTTGTTGATATCGTTACAATAAAACAAATAAGCATTCCGATGGTCAATTTCATAATTTGCCATAGTTTTTAAATGCTTCCTACAATAGGAGAGCAGATATGCTACTTTTTTTCATAATTTTGAGACGTTTTTAAATAAATACTAAATTGACCTGGTGTTTATTTCTACCGGAAAGTGTTCCACCACTTTCCGGTTCTTTTATTTTATAATATATTCTTTATCGGATATCTGATCAAATTTGGATAATGACACCTTCGATAGGTATTCCATCACCTCCTGACGACTTTGTTTTAAATCGAGTTTACCGCTGATGCGGATGATCTCCTTTGCCGGATCGGAAAATGTGATCGAAACATTGTAAAACCGTTCTACTTTTCTGATGACCCGTTTAAAATCAACTTCATCGAAACTGATCAGACCTTTCGTCCATAATTTATAATAGCTTGCATCGACAGGATAAACCTTTGTATCGTTTGTGGACTTATTGAACGAAGCCATTTCATTTGGCTTTATCACAACATCGTTTTCAAAAAAACCGGCATCTTTCGGACGAATGGATACACTGCCCTCTTTCAGAACTGTTTGTACAACATTGTCTTCGGTGTAGGCTGAAAGGTTAAATTCAGTCCCCAATACTTTGACATCCATTGTGGTGGTTTTGACGATAAATGGTTGCTCCTTGTTTTTGGATACTTCAAAATAACCTTCGCCATATAAAATAACCTCCCTGGTTTTACCTGTAAATGAACTCGGATAGAGCAGGCGGCTTCCCGCATTCAGCCAGACAACAGTATTGTCGGATAATAGAATCCTCGATTGATTGCCATACGGGATCACCAACTGGTTCAGAACATTTGGCTGATCGGTTGATGATTTGATGATGGAATCTTCATTGAGGACAATCTCACCTTTTCGGGTATAGTCAACCGTAGAATTCGTATTGAAAAGCCGGACATTTTCACCTTTGGACGTGATGAGGAGAGGACCCTGGGTCAATGTTGCAACCGGAACCGCCACATCGGTAATCGCGGCACTTTTACCTGTTCTGCTCATGAAGTAATAAACCTGCAAGCCACCAATTGAAAAAAATATAACTGCCACTGCGGCATAACGCAAAACTGATTTGATTAATGTAATACGCTTTTTCCTTGAAAGTTCCAGATTGATTCTGACCTGTATATTTGAAGCGATCAATGCTTTTTCGGAAGGATTCAGGAACTCATCAAATGATTTCAGGTCATATAAACGGTCCTTAAAAGCCAATATTTCATTTTTTTCTTCGGGATGTTCGTCGAAGAACTTCTGCCAATATCTTTCAACAGATGGGTTGTTGTGGTAAACCCATTTGATGAACAGTGAATCCTCAATCAGTTTTTGTTCTTGTGTTGTCATTTTTTTTCGCTCTACATAAAAGAGGATCAGAAATGAAAAAAGGGACAGGAAAGTTAAAAAATATTTTTATTTGTGAATTTTTTGGAATATTTGGCTTGGACGGTGTGAATAGCAGAATAATAACCTAATGAATCCCTTTACATTTTGGGACGTAAGCCAGTAGCAAGTCACTAGCCGACAGGCGCCAGACTCAAGCCCTCATCGAATCAAAAACAATTCGAACAGCTGGACACCATGTTTCTCACGAATCTGATTAATCAGCCTGTAAATTTGTTTTTTTGCTGTATCGGCCTGTATATTAAGCATTTGACCGATTTCATTGTAATTCAGCCCCGAATTGAACTTTAGGTAAAGCAATTCGCGTTTGTGGGGGTCAAGTGCCTGAAGGATACTTCTCAGTTTTTCAACACGGAGTCGGTCTGATTCAATATCGAACTGATCCTGTTCGACCTCAAATTTCAGGTCAAAGGCTTCCAGACCCTCAATCGGCAAACGTTGCATTTTCTGCTCTTTTTGCGTTTTGTGGATTATTGCGTTTTTAAGTGACTTAAAGAGGTAAAATTCGATGTATTCCGGATTTTTAATTTCTGGATTGAGCCTGTGAAGGTCAACAAAAACATCCTGTATGCAATCTTTCACAAGTTCCCTGTCGTGCGAGACCTTGCTTCCATAGGCAAAAAGCGGGTCGATAAACTCTTCATAGATTTCGCGAAAAGCAGTCCGATCACCCGAATTGAACCGGATCCAGACTTCCAGCCAGTATGCCCTATCTTTGATCGAATTTTTCACAGACTTAGTTAGAATAAAAAGCAAAATTAATTCACTTATGAATGTTCCAAAGGTAAGAAAAGTCTTTCGAAGATATACTTTCTGATCAATTTGCCCACAGGAAAAAACTTAAATTCCGATAATTAGGGGTTAGATCGACTAGATAACATTTGGTTTAAAAGGTGATGCATGTTACCAATTTAATTTAGTGTCCCGGTGACTGGAAAGCTGATCAGTACCATTCCGGCCTTTGCTTAAAGTCATCGGGACACTTTTCCTAAACCGGAAAAATAATTCTAAGGACGCTTAATAAGTTTTCTGACTTCCTCCTTACCATCCTTGTTAATCGCTTGCAAAAGATAAACGCCGGTGCTGAGGTCCCCGATGTAAAATCTGTTTTCAACACCTTGTTTATCTGACATCTGAAATTCTTTCGCTTTTACTCCCGAAATGGAGTAAATGGATATAGATTCATTATTGCCTGTGGAAAATACACTGATATAGTCGTTTGTGGGATTGGGCCAGATCCGTAGGCTATTGAGCAGGACCACATTTTCAATCCCTGTAAATAAAGGAGTTCCAAAATTCTGTGTCGAATACAACCTGTATTCGCCTGGTGCGAGCAACATTGACTGAGTTGTCCCGGCCACATTAAAAGTTTTCTGACCGAAATAATCGTACCAGGTTCCTATTTTCTGAAATTCCAGACTCGCATTGATTGTGGTTACCCCAAAATTCCCGACAATAAAAACATTCTCTCCATTGAGGTTAAGTTTGATCCATTTGATTTCCCCCGCCAGGGATTGGGTAAAATCGGTCGTTGCAAAAATCGGGTATTTCTTTTTCAGATAGTTCAACTTTGAAACGACCTGAAAAAGGGTTGCACGGTCGGCTATATTTTTATAGTCCCAATGGATTGGTTTTTCGCCTAACCGTCCATTTGAATCAATGGAGATATCATATCCCAATTCGCCGAATTGCCAGATCATTTTTGGCCCTGGAATGGGGATGAAAAGACAGGAGGCAAGAGCCGCCCGGTTCAAAGCAACAGACAGGTTCTTAATATCATAAGTCCCTGAATTATTGCCATAGGTGATGCACTTATAGACCAGGCGTTCCTCATCGTGGCTTTCGATATAGGCAACCAGCGAAGGTTTACTCCACCCGCGGTTGACATACGATGCCCAGCTCAGATCTGATTTTCCACTATCGTTATAACCCATGGCACCTTCGGTAGCGCTAACATTCATGTTGCCCCACAGGAGAATTCCCTTTCCATAAGCTGCCAGGACCTTCTCTTCCGAATTGTCGGCAAGGTGTTCAAAAATCACCAGGGCACCCGGCTTCCGTTTCCAGATCTCACCTGCCATCCGCTCTAAATTATAGACTCTTTGGGCATCGTACAAGCTTCCCCAAGGATCGGCAGAAGTTTTGATGTTATTGGAAAACCCCTTTGTAAAATCGAACCTGAAACCATCGATTTTATATTGGCTCATCCAGAATGAGCAAATACTGTCAACCAATGCACGCGTTGCCTCGCTGTCGTGGTTGAAGTCGTAGCCCCACTGTGCATCAGGGTTTGTGAAATTGCTTTGGATATTGTACCAAGGATTCTGTGCGGTAGGCTTCGACCCATCGAAATAGAGCTGAACAAAAGGACTTTGCCCGTAAGAGTGGTTTAACACAAGGTCGTTGACAACTGCAATACCCCTTTTGTGACATTCATCGACCAAATGTTTTAGATCGTTTTTAGGTCCGTAGTATTTATCAGGGGCAAAGTAAAATGAAGGGTTATAGCCCCAGCTTGAATTCCCTTCAAATTCATTGACGGGCATCAATTCGAGAACATTAACCCCCAGTTCTTTCAGATAGTCAAGGTGGTCGGCAACCCCGACAAAAGAATGCCGATCATCGAAGTCGCGCACATGGCACTCATAGATTACAGTAGTATCGGCTGAAGGTGTCTTAAAATCGGTAATTTGCCAGGAATAGGGAGTCTGGTTGGTTTGCAGAATACTTGCAATCCCATCTGTTTTGCCGGTAGGATAGGCCATTAAACCGGGATAGGTTGTATCAGTAATGTATTTATCATTATCCGGATCGCTTGTTTTTTCAGTATAAGGATCGGCAATCTTCAGGTTTCCATCAACCAGATATTGGAAAGCATACTCTTTCCCGGCAGTCAGGTTGGGAATATCAAGCCAGAAATAATCGCCGTCTTTTTTCATTCGCGATGTTGAGGTTGGCAACCATTTGTTGAACTCCCCGATAACATACACGTATGTTTTATAAGGGGCCCATAAAACCAGCCTTGCGGTTTGTGAATTTACATAATTGATCCCTTTTTTTGCACCAGCTGGTAATGCCTCAACCACCTGGTTTGCCAAAACGTTAACAAACACAGAATCGGCTACACTTGCAGCTCCAAGTGTAGCGACTACTTTAATCCAATAGTCGCCGGATTGGGCAAAATTAAGGGTCTGTTCGAGAAGAGTTCCTGTCGCAGTTTTTATTTCTGAATTATTTTGGTAGAGATGAAGACTGGAGGTAAGCGTTGATGAGGATGAAAACTGAAGGTCGGTATTGGGCAAGATGATTTGATTGGCTGAAGGTTTTGTGATTGAAACGTTTAATTGTCCCGATTCAAAAACATCAATCAGAATATCTTTACTGCCCGTGGCTTTTCCTTCGAGATAAACACCACCGACTGTTACCCCGCTTCGAAAAACAAGGGCAATTTTCAGGATTTTTTCATCAGCAGGAACGCCAAAATATTGTCGGATGTCAGGCGTAAGGTTAAGCTGATATTGATTGGAGCCGGTCCTGATCATTTTGGCTTTATCGACATTCACTCCCCAGGCAGCCACAACATATTTCCAGTCTGTTGATGACGAACTTTTGTCGGTGATCACCCCGATATGGGCATAAACTTCCCCTGCATAATCCTTTAAGCCTCCCGAACCCAGTGTTGCGTCAAAGGTGATCGCTACCGATGAACTTTGGATCGGTAAAGCAGGAACGGTGGTTACCTGGCCAAAAAGAGGAAGTGTAAACAAAAAACCTAAGATAATCAAACTTATACGGGCCATATTTTTGTGTTTTCGGTATTTAACTCAGATCAATCCAACTTCAAAAATACCCTGCCAGGATTTTAATGGCCTGACAGGGTAAAAAAACCGGAACATTTCAACTATAAACTAAGACACAAATTATTATTGTATTGCACCAACTCCCAATTTGAAATTTAAATTCACTGTATGGGATCCGGCAGTAACACCAACCCTGGTCTGATCACCACCAGTACCCCGGAATGCGATTTTACCATCTAAAATGATAAATTCTGATTGCCACCAATCGGTAAACCATGAATGCCAGACATACATCCGAAGATCATCTGCAGCCAGAGTTTTGGTAACGGTCACGAGTCCGTTCGTATTGTCAACTGTAAACAGACCTGCTGAATTGGCAGTATCCCATGAGCCAATCGTATTTCCCATCAGGTAAATCTTTGGATTCGCGATGGAGATTTTGTTTGTGGCCAGATCGACCACGACCATATAATATCCGGCTGTGCCGGTAACAGGGATATTCTGGCCACCTTTGGTATAAATCATTCCTGTATTATCAGCTACATTCCCTGAAGCAATCTCGTCCTGTAGTTTTCCAAAATCATTTCCCCATGCTTTTTCAGGTGCAAACTTAAAGTTTCCGGAAGAATTCATCCAAACGATTTTCCAGAACAGATTCGGATGACTATTTACAGGAATCATGGGAAGATCAGTTTTTGTCCAATCCCAATCGCCGACGCCATCACCAATCATATACAGTGCAGATGGATAAGCAGATTCAACCTTATAGGTCATTGTACCCAGGTTAACCGTTACTTTATAGACGCCATTGGCGGCAGGTGTTGTAATTGCATCGGGATCGTTTCCACTTCCAAGGTTAACACCCAAGGTGCCTGCTGGTTGACCAGTGGCTTGTCCCCATTGCGGTTGCCATTTACCTACGGTTAGAATAAACTTAAGACTTTTGGATGCAGTCAAAGTTAAATTACCAATATAAATCCCTGGTGTTGAGGATTGTTCAATTAAAACCGGATTGTTGTTGTCCCATACTGCTGTTGTTCCATCGCCCAAAGCATAGATCTGGTTCGGGAAAGTCATAAAGGTCACCTCAGGGCCATAACCATAACCTGCCGAATTTTTGGCATAGGCACGGACATGGTACAATGTGGCGACATCCAAATTGACAAGAGTACTCGTAAAGACACCTTTACCTGTACCATTGCTGGAATTATGATCAGCAATTGTAGGAGCCGCAGCAGTACTCCAGCAAACACCTCTTTCAAGAATATCCGCACCACCATCGATGGTCACATTCCCACCTGATGTTGCGCCTCCTGCAGTAATATTGGTGATTGCGGTTGTCGTAAGTGTAGGAACGGCTACCAAAGTCATGAATGACACTTCGGTTCCATAAGCGGTACCGATTTTGTTGGTGGCATAAGCCCTGACATAATAGGTCGTTTTTCCCAAAAGGTTCGTCAGGTTACTGGCATATGTACCACTCCCTGTATCATTTGAGGTCTTGCTGTCGGCAACTGTCGGATTATGAACTGTGCTCCAGCATACACCCCTGGCCGTAACGGTTTCACCACCGTTGTCGGAAATATTCCCGCCGCCTGTTGCAGTAGTCCCCGTAATTGAAGAAATAACAGTAGTTGTTATTTTAGGAGCAACAGACAAGGTCGTAAAAGTGTACTCATCACCATAAATGGTCTCCGTGCCGGTGGTGGCATAAGCACGTGCATAATATTTGGTGGCATATTTCAAACTTGCAAGGATCACTTTAAATGTTGCAGTCGTACTTGATCCGCTATAAACCACTTTAAAATTTGCAATTGTAGGACCTGCAGTGGTATTGTAACAAATGCCTTTTTCAGTAAACCCAATACCTTCGGAAACCACATATCCAACCACTGTCGCTGAGTCCGATTTAAGATTCAGCACCTGTGTCGTGGAAAGCTTGGGAGTTAACCTGACATTCGATTTTTCCTTTGTACACGCGCCAAAAAACAGGGATGCAGTAATCAGGATAGCCAATATTTTGTAGAATGTTTTTCTTTTCATCTGATAAAAATTTTAACCTGTTTAATTACTTGGAGTAAAAACAACCTTTTTTGGAGTGGTCTCCAAATAGAGTTTTACATTAAACTTGCCTGCGCCAATATCGTCAATATTCTGACTATCGGTTTTGCCATCATTCTGGTACAATTTATTCAAATCGTGTCCTGCGGGATCGTAAGCTACGTTTACGGCAGCCCAACTGTTATGGGAACGGAATTTTAGACCTCCAGCCACAAGGGTAATGTTGAGATTCCAGGTATGATCGGTAAAATTATAGATCATTTTTATGTCCCTTGACCAACCATCGGCAACACCACCAATGCCATTTGTTGCATTTCCGATGATCCCGATTGTTACATCAGCTACGGTCAATGTCATCTTACCTGAATTGATATCCACGGTAAAGTTGTAGGCTCCGGCAGCCAATGCGATAGCAGGTCCATTTTCGGTTAACGCACAACTGACATCACCGTCAGCAATTGTTCCACCATATTTTTTACCATCATCGTTGTTGGTGAATTGGAAGGGCGTACCATCAGTATAAATCCAGCCGGTGTAAACCTTATTATCGGCAGAAGAAACAACTGTTTGCAATGTTGCGGCAACAGTGAAAGCCAATGCAGGTGGACCATAGGTTTTGACATCGATGCTTTTGACAGCAGAGCTATAGACATAGGAACCGGTACCACTGCTTAAACTCAGTACAGACCTGATTCGGAAATCGAGACTTGAAACCTGATCGGCAGGAAATTTTTTAAGCAAAAGCCCATCAAGTTCGCCAACTGTAATTTTCATCGAAAGATCTTGCTTGTCGCTATAAATTGCGACCGGATCTGCAAAATTGGTTCCCTTTGCGCAAGCTTCGAGATAATAGGTTACAGAAGCCTGAAAACCCGGATCAAGGGCCGTGCCAACAAATTCGAGTACATTCGTACCGTTTGCCCTTTTGAGCGTTAAATCAGGTGTTCCCACCAGTGTGGGCAAATTTGGGTTATCTGACAAAACTGCCATTTTTTCATCCTTTTTGCATGAAAACAAAAGTGTGGTTAACCCAATCAAAGTTAAATATAGAACTAAATTTTTATACATCGTTCAAAAGTTTAGAAGATTAATAACCAGTATTTTGCTTTAATGTAGGATTGGCTCCCAAATCGTTGGATGGGATCGGGAACAGATCGAGGTGGTTATCTGTTGAAACCCCGGCGGCAATTTTGCCTTTCCATGGCCAAAGATAAGTACTGCTTGAGAACTTACCATAGCGGATCAGGTCAGTTCTTCTGTAACCTTCCCAATAAAGCTCACGTGAACGTTCATCGAGGATAAAATCCAATGTCATGGCACTTGCTGCAATATTCCCGTTTGTATTACCATAAGCCCTTTGACGTAAAGCATTTACATAGCCAAGTGCAGTAGCTGCATCACCTGTGGTTGCCCCCCTGAGGACCCCTTCAGCGTACATCAGGTAAACATCAGCAAGGCGGAACAAAGGATAGTCGGTATCGACAAAATCGGGATGCGCATGGGGTGCTGCAGCTCCGGTAGAAGTAAGATTGGTATATTTTGTAATGGCGTATCCATCAGTAAACTGACCAATATCATTAATTTCAAGTTTTTGTCCATCCGTCCAGAACATGGCCCTTGAATCGGTTTTGCCCGAATTGTCGGCAAATTTGTTGACCAGGGCTTTAGTCGCACGAATTCCTCCCCATCCGCCACCCACACCAAAAGCTGCAGGTGACATGGTCCCGCCAATTTCAGCATGAATAAGGTAGGTCATCCCACCATAAGTTTGGGTATGCAGACCATCAGAAGGAATAGGCAGGATAATTTCGGGACTAAGATTATTGTCTGCAGTAAAATTATTCGCATATTTTGGAGCTAATGTGTAGTTGGCAGCCAAAACCTTTTTGCAATAGGTAACACATTCGGAGCTTTTATCCGTACCAATGTAAATTTTTGCATTCAGGTACAGTTTTGCCAGTAGTGTCCAGGCCGCGGCCTGATCTGCCCTTGCATATTCAAATTTTGGTGCACCAAGCACTGTTTCAATGGCCTTCAGTTCACTTTCAATATAAGCAAACAACAATGGCCGGGTTGTTTGTTTTGGGAAGAAAGCACCTGGGGTATCAGCTTCCGTAACAAATGGTGGATTCCCAAAAAGATCGATCGCGTGGGTATAAGCCAATGCCCGAAGGAACCTGGCTTCAGCATTGTATTTGATAATTTCAGGATCGGTATTACCGGCTGTTACCCTGATGTACTCATTACAAAGGGCAACCGTGTACATGATCCTTGAATAGATTGCAGCAAGAAATTCATTGCTTGCAGACCAGGTTTGCCAGTGCAGGTCTTTGATCGTTCCATCATTCCAGGCCATAACAGACTCATCGGTCGTTAATTCCTGGGCATTCCAGTATTGACGCAGATAATTCGAAAATCCACCGTTAATTCCGGCGATATCGACCTGATCGTCACCTCCCTTTTGTCCGCTAAGGGCTAAAGTGGCATAAAGTTTAGCCAATCCCTCCTTGTATGCCGCCGGGGTATTGTAAACGGTAAGCGAAGTGATGATATTCGGGTCTTTTGGCGTAACATTCAGGTCATTGACACATGAGGCCAGAAATAGTGTCGTAAGAATAACCGCTAAATATTTAATTTTATTGTTTTTCATGTCTGTTCTCAATAAAGGTTAAAATGTAAGGTTGATGCCAAGCACAAATACTCTTGGACGGGGATAAAAGTTATTGTCGATACCGCCATCCACTTCAGGATCTAAACCCTTATATTTGGTAATTGTGAAGGCATTCTGAACCGTCAAACTTAAACGGGCCTTAATGCTCTCTTCAAAATTATACCCAATACTCATATTGTCCATCTTAAAGAAAGAGGCATTCTCGATATAGAAATCGGAGAAATATTGTGTATTGGTAAACTTTGCATTGTTAACCAGTTTTGGAAGGTTGTTAAAAAATCCTGACTGGTTATATACAGTTGAATATAAAGCACCGGAGGCCACATTATTATAGACATAATTCCCAAGGCTTGTCCTTCCTGAAAAAGAAAAGTCCATCTGTTTATAGGTAAACCTTGAATTAATCCCCAAAGTTACGTCCGCTGCCGGTTTCTTATAATGATATTTATTGAGGTTATTGCTTGTAACAGTTCCTCCGGTACCGGTACGATCGACATAAAGTCCTTCAATCGGCATTCCGTTTGAACCATAAACCTGCTGGAATACAAAAAAGGAGTTTGAAGGGAATCCAACACGCTGATTCTGTATTGTATTACCTACGCCACCACTGATTCCGCCGACATCTACACCAGGATAACTAGGGTCATCCGTTGTTGTCAGTTTGGTAATCTTGTTTTCATTGTAAGCTGCATTGAAACCCATGCTCCAACCGATATTTTTGGATTTTATGATTTGTCCGTTTAAAGATAGCTCCACCCCTTTGTTCTCAAGATTTCCGACGTTGGTGGTCAGGAAGTTGGAGAAATTGCTACCTGCAGCAATCGGGATAAAATTCAATAAATCTTTTGTCTGGCGTTTGTAGGCATCAATCGTACCTGTGATGCGGTTCTCCAAAAATCCAAAGTCTAAACCCACATTATAGGTAGTTGTCTCTTCCCATTTGATTTTTGCATCATATGGGTCAGGACGTAAAGTATTGAAAAAAGTATTGCCAAACTGGTACTGAGCAGTCTCTGTACTTTTTCTGTAAACTGGAAGATAAGGAAAATCATTTCCGATATCCTGTTGTCCGGTAACACCCCATCCTAACCTCAATTTCAGGTCGGAGATCACCGCTACGTTTTTGAGGAACGATTCATCTTTGATTTTCCAGGCAAAAGCTGCGGCCGGGAAAAGTCCCCACCGGTTTGCTTTCGAAAACCTTGATGAACCATCATCACGCATGGTTAAAGTGACCAGGTAGCGGTCCATGAAGGTATAGTTCAAACGGCCAAAGAAAGATATAAGGTAGTTTTCGTTGATGAACGTCGAGTTGTCTGAAACCTGTGTCCCATCCCCATTGCTTGCAAAGGATGAACCAGTCTTATAGAAATGCTGCCATGAATAACCTGTTGTCAAATCGACCTTGCTCTTCAGTGCACTGATTTCTTTTACATAGTTAAGATAGAAATCGAGAAGTTGGGTTTTACCATCCTGGGAATAGACACTCTTTCTTCCAATTCCGCTGCGATAGGTAAAAGCAGCATCATTGCCGGCATTGTTGTGTCCCTTTGTTGTAAAATAATCATAACCGACGTTCATATTGGCACGAAGGTCGGGCAGAAAATGGAATTTATAATCAAACTGGGCATTGCCAATGCTCCGCTGAACAGTCGAACGGTTATCTGTCTGGTACAACAAAGCAACCGGATTGCTCACACCAATCGGATTTGGACTGCCATTCGGGTTCATTGAACCATCAGCCAAAACATCCGAAAGGTTGACCCATGTTGTATAGCCACCAAATTTGGTGTTGCCGTTATAGACAGGTTGTGTAGGATCGTAGGAAACTGCTGAACCTACGGCACCCTGATCCCCGAAATTCTGGTTTGTATAGCTACCTTTGAGGTTAATGCTGACTTTCAGATGGTTATCAAAAAATGTAGGGTCAACTCCAACTGATAGGGTTGTGCGTTCCATGTTTGTTGTCCTCAGGATACCATCCTGATTGGTATAACCCAGTGATGCCCGGTAAGGCATTTGTTTTAACCCACCACTGATGCTGAGGTTATGGTCACGTGCCATTGCTGTCTGGTAGATCTCCTTCTGCCAATTGGTGTTCTCTTTTCCTAGACGTCCAAGGCTGCTCATGTTTAATCCAACTGCACTTTTTTGTGCGAGGTCAAGGGCAAGCGCACGGAATTCGTCACCTGAAAGTACGTCCATATAGGCCGGGACCGTATTCATCGAGATTGTCCCATTGTAATTGACCTGTAAAGGTTTTCCGACTGTACCTTTTTTGGTGGTAATCAAAATAACACCATTTGATGCCCTTGATCCATAAATAGCCGTTGCAGAAGCATCCTTTAGTACAGTAAATGTCTCAATATCATTAGGATTAATGGTCGATAACGGGTTAGCCAATCCCGAGATCCCCGAATTGCTGACAGGAAAGCCGTCGATGATGATCAAAGGGTCGTTACTTGCCGACATCGAAGAACCTCCCCTGATTCGGATGGTTGATCCGCTTCCTGGTGCACCACCTGAGGAAGTGATAACAGTCCCTGCGCTT
>TBL_comb47_HYPODRAFT_10002291_pt1 | contig 23757 bp, 21 predicted proteins | sample TroBogypolimnion_40_FD_10682 | JGI IMG/M metagenome (IMG submission 10682)
GGGATGGCGGACGTTCAAGGTCTTGACGGCGACGGGACGGTTCAGCAGGGTGTCCCAGGCCTCGAACACTTCGCCCATGCCGCCCCGGCCAAGGGCGGGGCCCAGCCGGTAGCGTCCCAGGCGGCGGCCATCCCGGGCCCAGGGCGGCTGGGTCGCGGCACCGGGTTCAGGCCGGCGGGAGCCGGCGGGGGCGGGAACATCCTCCATGGGTATATATTAATTAATCGTTAAAAAATAAAAAGTCTTGCGTGTTTTCTCGACAAATCAATTTAAAGTTTATCAATTCAACTCAAAGGGACGCCGGAAAGGCATCGGCCCAGCGCTCCATGCCGTCGAGCTCCTGCTCCAGGCCGATCCGGAAGGCCTCCTCGTCACCCTGGGGCGGCACCTGGAACGGCCGGCCGTAGCGCACCCGCACCCGGGAGAACGGCCGGGGCACCAGCATCCGGTCCCAGGTGCCCAGCTCCCAGGCCTGTTCGTAGGCCACGCAGACCGGCACGATCCAGGCCCCGGTCTTGCGCGAGACCGCCAGGACCCCGCCCTTGACCTGCTGCCGGGGTCCCCGGGGGCCGTCGACGGTGATGCCCAGGTCCCAGCCGTCCTTGACCGCCCGGATCATCCGCACCAGGGCCTGCGCCCCCCGGTCCCCGGCGGTGCCGCGCACGGCGTGGATCCCGAACCATTGCCAGGTGGCGGCGCTGCGCTCACCGTCCTTGCTGTCGCTGGAGAGGATGGCCACGCCCCGGGGCTCGCCCGCGGGGGTGCTGCGCCGGAACGGGTAGGACTGGGGCATCATCACCAGGCGCCGGTGGTAGAAGGAGAGGATGAACCGCTTGTCGTCCCGGACCAGATCCTGGACGGGGCCATCCCCTTCCCAGGCGACCCGGAGGGTGTAGCCGAGGGTCTTGATGAGGGCCGCGGCGACCAGGGGCACCAGGCGGAAATTCAGCCAGACCTGGAAGGCGCCGCCCAGGGGCCGCCCGCGGTCGATGATCTGGACCTGGCCCGCCATCAGGCTTCCCCCCCTTCCGGCGCGATCTTCAGGTCGGCCAAGGTGATGGCATATTCCTTCCCGCAATAGTCGCAGCGCACGGGGACGTCCGCGGCGTCCTTGAACAGTTCCAGCAGCCGCTCCCGGCCGAACCCGGCCAGGGCGTCCAGCAGGCTCTGCCGGCTGCACCGGCAGAAGTAGCGCATGGCGGTGGTGCTGAGCACCTCCACGCCCGGCCCCTGGTTGATCCAGGTGCCCAGGAATTCCGGCGTCCGCTCCCACAAGGGCACGACTTCCAGCCCCTCGAGGGCTTCCACCAGGGCCCGCAACCGTTCCGGAGGACAGCCCGGCATGGGCTCCACCAGAAGGCCGCCGCTCTCTCCGGTGCCGGGGTCGCACCAGAGCGTGACACTGGCCTGGACCTGCTCCGAGTTCAGGAGGTAGGCCTCGATCTGGGTCTGGATGGGGCCCTCCACCAGTTCCAGGGTGCCGATGTAGGGCTGGCCATCCGGCCGTGAACGCATCACCTGCAGGATGCCGGGCGCCTGGAACCAGGGGCCGGCGCTCCCGGGCCCGGGATCCAGCACGCCGCGGATGTCCCCGTCCGGCCAGGAATCGGCCACCACCGCCCGGGTCCGGCCGGGCGTCTTGACCAGCAGCTGCAGGCGCTCGGAGAAGAAGTTCCGGGCCTGGAGCAGGAGGGCCGCGGCCAGAACCTCCACCAGCACGGCGCAGGCTTCGGCCTCCAGGTGCGGATGGCCGCGCCGCACCCCATCCCAGAGGGGGCTGGCGTCCAGGGCGGAGAACCGCACCTGGCGATCGGCGGTGAGGGCGCGGAGAACCTGGGCGGCGGAATCGGACATGGCTCCAGTGTAGCGGCTCCCCTCGGGGCCCTGGAATGTGAGAGGCTTTATCCTGGAGCAACGGATAATGGCTACCCCCAGTCGGATCGCAGTGGCACGGACCCTCCACGCCGTCTTCGGGGAGGGGGACCGGGTCGACGACGCCTGGGACGCGGCCCTCTCCCCGGAGGACGCGGGCCTGGCCAACGCCCTGCTCGGGCTGTGCCTGCGGCGCTGGGGAACGCTCCGGGAGCACAGCCTGCCGCAGTTGCGGGACCCGGTCCGGGGCCTGCCCCTGGGCTCCCAGATCGCCCTGGCGGTCGGCCTGGCCCAGCTGGCGTGGCTGCCCGGGGTCTCGGACCACGCGGCCGTCAACGAGGCGGTGGAACTGGCCGGCGACCGCCATCTCGGCTTCCCGCCCCACCGCGGCCTGGTCAATGCCATGCTCCGGCGCGCGGCCCGGGACCGGGAGGCCCTGCGGGTGTCCCTGGACACCCAGGACCCGGCCCTCGACCGCACCGCCTTCGCCGCCCGCGCCCTCAAGGCCGCGCTCTGGCCGCGCCGCCAGGAGGACCAGCTGGAGATCCTCTGGAAGCGGCTGCAGACGCCGCCGACGCCCTTCTTCATGGCGCTGGGCGAGGCGCCCGGCGGCCTCGAGCCGGTGCCGGAGGTGCCCGGCGCGCTCAGGCTGGCCGAAGGCGCGCCCTTTCCCAGGGCCTGGCTGGCCCGGGGCGCGGGGCTGGTCCAGGACCTGAGCTCCCAGGCCCTCCTGGGCTTCGCCTGGGACGGACCCGCGCCGGCCCGGATCCTGGACGCCTGCGCCGCCCCGGGGGGCAAGACCACCGGTCTAGCCCGGCGCTTCCCGGCCAGCGCCATCACCGCCGTCGAGCGCCACCCGGCCCGGGCCGCGCGGCTTCGGGAAAACCTGGCGGTGCGCGGGATCCAAGCCGAGGTGGTGGTCGACGAGGCCGGCCCCTGGCTGAACCAGGGCGGCCCCGGCTTCGACCTGATCCTCCTGGACGCCCCCTGCACCGGCTCGGGCACCCTCCAGAAGCACCCGGAACTGAACTGGATCGGGGAGGGCATCGACCGGCCCCGGATCCGGGCCGTCCAGCGCGACCTGCTCGGCGCCGCCCTGCCCCGCCTGGCTCCGGGCGGACTGCTGATCTACGCGGTCTGCTCCTGGCTGTCGGAGGAGGGCCAGGACCACCGGGACTGGCTGCTCACCCAGCCCGGCCTGGCGCCCGCCGCGATCTGGCCCGCGGGGATGGGCACCGAGCCCGGCCCCACCAGCTTCTTCCGCCCGGATCCGGTGGCCTGGCCCGGGGAGGGCTTCCAGGCCTTCGCCTTCCGCGATCTCCGGAGCCCCGCATGACCGCCCCCTGCCCCGCCTGCGGCGCCGTCCGCCTCCTGTCCGTGGCCGACCACTACGCGATCGAGGTGCGCCGCCCCGACGCCGATCCCGAAGCCCTGGCGCCCCTGGCCCCGCCCCTGCGCGTCTCGATCCTGCCCGGCACCGCCTGCATCACCCTGTTCTTCCTGTCCGTCCTGGCCCCGGGGTTCGTTCCCAGCGGCCGGGAGCTGGTGGTATTCCTGTCCTTCTTTGTCCTGGGCAGCGCCAGCTTCCTGTTCTGGCTCCGCACCCGCAGGACCGACCGCGCCGCCATGGCCGCCTACCAGAAGCGCCAGGTCTGCCCCGACTGCAACTGGCACGACTGACCCGCCCAGGATTGCTTTTCTCAGCGACCCTCTGACTCGGCGCAGTGCGTCGAGTCAGAGGGTCGCTGAGGAAAGCGATCCTGAGTGATCAGTCCTTGCCCATGACGTTGGCGAGGTTGAAGATCGGCAGATACATGGCGATGACGATGAAGCCGATGACCACGCCCAGGATGGCGATGATCAGGGGTTCCATCATGGCGGTCATGGCGGCCACCGAGTTGTCCACCTCGTCCTCGTAGAAGTCGGCGACCTTGCTGAGCATGGCGTCCAGGGCGCCGGTGGCCTCGCCCACGCCCACCATCTGGACCACCATGGGCGGGAACACCTTGGTCTCGGCCAGCGGCCCGGCGATGTTGCGGCCCTGCTCCACGGCCTCCCGGGACTTCATGATGGCGTTCTGGATCACCAGGTTGCCGGCGGTGCGCGCGGTGATGTCCATGCCCTCGAGGATGGGCACGCCCGAGCTGGTGAGGGTGCCGAGGGTCCGGCAGAACCGGGCCACCGCCACCTTGCGCAGGAGCTCGCCGATGACCGGGATCTTCAGGATCAAGGCGTCGATCTGCAGGTGGCCGGTGGGCGTCTTGTAGTATTGGCGCAGCCCGAAGTAGATCAGCACCCCGAACAGGATCACCAGGTAGAAGTAGTGGATCAGCACGTTGGAGATGGCGATGCAGACCAGGGTCGGGAACGGCAGGCTGCTGCCCATGCCTTCATACATCTGAGAGAACACCGGGATCACCTTGACCATGATGATCACCACCACGATGATCGCGATCAGGATCACGGTGATCGGGTAGGTCATGGCCCCCTTGACCTTGGCGGTCAGCTTCACGGCCTTCTCGATGTATCCGGAGAGCCGCTGGAGGATGACGTCCAGGATGCCGCCGGCCTCGCCCGCGCCCACCATGTTCACATACAGGTCGTTGAAGGCCTTGGGGTGCTTGCTGAGGGCGGTCTGCAGGGTGGCGCCCTGCTCGACGTCGTTGCGCACGGCGGCGATGATCTTCTGGAAGGTCCGGTCGTCCTGCTGGGAGCCCAGGATCTCCAGGCACTGGACCAGGGGCAGGCCGGCGTCGATCATGACGCTGAACTGCCGGGTGAAGATGGCCAGCGCCTTCTGCTTGACCTTGCCCGAGCCGCGCCTGGCGGCGCCCTGGGGCTGCACCGAGAGCACCTGGATCCCGTTCCGCTTGAGCGTTCCGGCCGCGCCGTCCTTGGAATCGGCGACGATCACCCCTTCCTGAATCTCCCCGAGCCGATTCTTGCCTTTCCAAACATATGCGGGCATCCGAACCTCGTGGTCTGGTGGGTCGTGTCAGTGGGTCCAGGATAGGGCCAAGTGCGAGCCAAGGGAAGCCATCATGCCCTTATTCTAGGTGTATTTAATATTAGGATTCCGGCCTGTCAGGACGCTGGAGGTGGCCGGTTTCGGGGCCGACTGGGCCATGGGAACCATGTTCTGGGTACCCACCCCGCGGTTGATCAGTTCCCGCAGTTCGTCCTGGTTCGAGGAGTAGGACATGGCCATGTCCTGGGTGATCTCGCCCTTCAGCACCAGCTCGGAAAGGCTCTGGTTGAAGGTCTGCATGCCGAACTTGAGCTGTCCGGTCTGCATGGAACTATAGATTTGGTGGATCTTGTCCTCGCGGATCAGATTGCGGATGGCGGGATTGGGGATCATCACCTCAAGGGCCAGCACCCGGCCCTTGCCGGCCGCCTTGGGGATCAGGGACTGGCAGATCACCCCTTCCAGGACCAGGGACAGCTGGGCGCGGATCTGCGGCTGCTGGTGGGCCGGGAACACGTCGATGATGCGGTTCATGGTCTGCACGCAGGAGCTGGTGTGCAGGGTGCCGAAGGTGAGGTGGCCGGTCTCGGCGATGGTCAGGGCGGCCTCGATGGTCTCCAGGTCGCGCAGCTCGCCCACCAGCACCACGTCGGGATCCTGGCGCAGGGCTGAACGGAGGGCCTTCTTGAAGCTGTGGGTGTCGGCGTGGATCTCCCGCTGGTTCACCAGGCTGCGCTTGTGGTGGTGGACGTATTCGACCGGATCCTCGATGGTGAGGATGTGCAGCGGCTCGACCTCGTTGACCCGGTCGATCATGGCCGCCAGGGTGGTGGATTTGCCCGAACCGGTCACGCCGGTCACCAGGATCAGGCCGCGCGGCTTGTCGCAGAGCGTCTGGGCGATGGGCGGCAGGCCCAGCTGCTCGAAGCTGCGGATGTTCTCCGGGATCGCCCGGAACACCCCGGCGGTGGCGCCCTTCTGGTTGAAGACGTTGGCCCGGAACCGGGAGACGCCCTGGAGGCCGAACGAGAAGTCCACCTCCAGATCCTCCTCCAGCCGGTGCTTCTGCTGGTCGGTCATGACCCCGTAGCAGAGCCAGCGGGTCTGGGAGGCCTCCAGCGGCGGCAGCTTCAGGGGCACCATGCGCCCGTCGATGCGCACCTGGGGCGCGGTGTCGGTGGTGATGTGGAGGTCGGTCCCTCCGTATTCCACCATCGTCTTGAGGAGCTGCTGCAGGGGGACTACGTATTGCGCACTGGGTTCAACCATTTGGGTTCCCCTCCCGGGATCAGAGGACCGTCTCGCGGACGATCTCCTCGATGGTGGTGACGCCGTCCAGGACCTTCCTGCAGCCCGAACGCCTCAGGGTGATCATGCCTTCCTTCTGGGCCTGCTCCCTCAATTCGATGGCGCTGGCCCCGGTGAGGATCATGTCCTTCAGGGTCTCCGACATCTCGAGGACTTCGTAGAGGCCGACCCGGCCCTTGTAGCCCCGGCCGCCGCAGATCTCGCAGCCGGTCCCCTTCTTGAGGGTGAAGCCGCGCTTGACCTCCTCCTCGGTGAAGCCGACCTTGAGCAGACCTTCCAGCGGCAGCTGGTGCGGATCGTTCTGCTTGCAGTTGGCGCAGATGCGCCGGACCAGCCGCTGGGCGCAGATGATGTTGACGCTGGTGGCCACCAGGAAGGGCTCGACGCCCATGTTCATGAGGCGGCTGATGGTGGACGGGGCGTCGTTGGTGTGCAGGGTGGAGAGCACGAGGTGGCCGGTGAGCGAAGCCTTGATGGCGATCTCGGCGGTCTCGAAGTCGCGGATCTCGCCCACCAGGATGATGTTGGGATCCTGGCGCAGGAACGAGCGCAGGGCGGCCGCGAAATTCAGGCCGATCTGCTCCTTCATCTGCACCTGGTTGATGCCGGCGAAGTTGAACTCGACCGGGTCCTCGGCGGTCATGATGTTCACGTCCGCGGTGTTCAGCTTGGAGATGGAGGAGTAGAGGGTGTTGGTCTTGCCCGACCCGGTGGGCCCGGTGACCAGGACCATGCCGTAGGGCTTGTTGATCTGCCGGTCCCACTGGGCCAGGCTCTCCGGCTCGAACCCGAGCTTGGTGAGGTCCAGCATCAGCTTGTCCGAGTCCAGCAGCCGCAGGACGATCTTCTCCCCGAACAGGGTGGGCAGGATGCTGACCCGGTAGTCGATCACCTTCAGCTTGCCGCCCAGCTGGACGCGCAGCTTGATGCGGCCGTCCTGGGGCAGGCGCTTCTCGGCGATGTTGAGCTTGGCCAGGATCTTGATGCGCGAGGTGACCGGGTCCTTGAACTTGATGTTGGGCCGCATCACCTCCTGGAGCAGGCCGTCGATGCGGAACCGGATCCGGTAGTTCTTCTCGTAGGGCTCGATGTGGATGTCCGAGGCGCCCTTGCGGATGGCGTCGATGAGCACCATGTTCACCAGGCGCACCACCGGCGCGTCCTCGCTGGCCTTGCCCAGGGCGACCGCGTTGACCTCCTGGTCGTCGTCGAGGGTCTCGTACTCGGTGCCGGCGGCACCCATCTCCTCTTCCAGCTCCTTCAGGTCCAGCTCGGAATCGTGGCCCTCGCCGAAGGGCTGGTTGGGGAAGGTCTCGGGCGGCGGCTCGGGTTCCCGGCCACCGGCGGCGGGCCGGGAGCCGGTATCCCGGTCGCGCAGCCGGATCGAGCTCGAGCCGCCGTAGTAGCGCTCGATGGCCCGGACCAGCCCGCGCTCGGAGGAGACCACCGGGTCGATGTTGTAGCCGGTATGGAAGCGCACGTCGTCCATGGCGAAGATGTCGGTGGGATCGGACATGGCCATGGTCAGCACATTGCCCGAGCGCTGGAGCGGCAGGACCTTGTGCTTGTTCGCCAGCTCCGAGGGGACGAGCGCGATCACCGAAGGTTCGATGGCCGGCCACTGGTCCAGGTCCGCGGCCGGAACCCCGTACTGCATGCCCAGGAAGCTGACGATGTCCTGGTCGGCGCAGAACCCCATCCGGACCACGATGCTCCCGAGCTTGCCGCCTTCGCGGCGCTGCAGCTTGATCGCATCGTCCAGCTGCGCCTCGGTAATCAGCTGGGCCTTCACAAGCATTTCACCTAGCTTGCTTGCCAATGGATCCTCCAATGGGGTTGCCGGCCAGTGTACACCTACAAAGAGATGCTTGGGATATAGCGTGATCCGGGCAAGCGGCTATCCTGAGGGCATGCCCAGCGCCCAACCCTCAGGTCAGCGCCTTGATTTGGCCCGGGAACTCATCCGGGAGAAGGGCCTGTCTCGTTTGGATCTGCAGTTATTGGACGAGATACTCAGAATCGGGGCCGGCGACCTGTTCCCGCTCCTGGATCCCGGGCCGGACCAGGAATTCCGGATGGGGGAATCCGCTTCCCTGGCGAAGTTGCGCCGGGCCTTCGGACTTTTCCTGGCATTCCTCAACCAGTTCTCCGAGCGGCGCCTGGGCGAAGTGCGCCCGGCCATGGGTCTGGTGCTCCAGTCCAGCCTGGCCACCCTGGGCGATCTGGCCGCCGCCGCCCACCGGGAGCTCCTGGACCAGCACCGGGAGCCGGACTGGATCATCCTCCTGCTCGACCTCATCGCCTCGCTGCGGACCATGGCCACCTCCCTGGGCTCGGGCGAAGGCGCCCAGCTCAAGGAGCACTGGACCGCCTACCTGCAGGAGGACCGGGAGCGCATCCGGAATCTTTTCGCCACCCTGGGCACCGGCCCGGACGGCCCGGCCCTGGTGGGCAGATTGAACCTGCAGATGAAGGCCCTCAACCGGGCCCTGCAGACCGGCTCGGGCAACCCGCTCGAGGCCATCCGCAAGATGGAGGCCCTGCTGGAGAGCGCCCTGCCGGAATCCACCCGGCTGCGGGCCGAGCCCCTCCAGCTGGTCCAGCACGTCATCGCCAGCCTGAGGATCATCCTGTTCCGGCCGCTGGACCGCGGGGTGCACTGGCCGGCGGTGGAGCACATCCGGGGCAGCCTGCAGTGGCTGTGGAACCACCTGGGCTGGTCCCTGCCCCGGGTCGAGGACCGCCTCCTGGAGCGCAACCTGCCCGCGGATGTGCGGGCCCTGCTCAAGCAGCTGCGCGAGGGCCACCCCCCATCCTTCCGGATCGTCGCCCGGGCGCTGGTCAGCCACCTGGCCCTGCTGAGCCTGGTGGAGGGGATGGAACCCGCGGTGAACGCCGCCATTCCCCAGCGCTACGCCGCCGTGCCGCACTTCTACGTGATCGAATCCGAGCTGGGCCGGCTGGCGGAGCGGGTCTTCCACCCCAGGGTGGCCGAGGGCCTGCCCAAGGGCAGCGAGGAATCCCTGCTGCTGGGCGCCTTCCTTCGCCAGGCGGTGCTCTCCCTGCTCCAGGACCAGGCCACCATCCGCGGCATGCTCCTACAGACCCTGGCCAACGAGGACGTGGACCAGCTGGCCACCACCCTCGACAACCTCAAGGCCCTGCTCCTCAGCCACCAGCGCCAGCTGATGGGCGACCTGGTCGGGCTGTTCTCGCCCGAGCTCCGGCAGAAGCTGTTCCCCGACTCCCCTTCGCTCACCGAGGAAGGCGACCGGCTGCGCCAGCGCCTGCACCGGCTCTGGCAGTACATGGACCCGGCCCTGGGCCAGGTCCGGCTGCATCTCGAGCTGCTCAACTGGCCGCGCCTGGCCCTGGCCCTGTCCCAGGCCCAGAGCCAGGTGGTCGGCTTCCGCCGAAGCCCGGAATTCCTGCTGATCCGCAACGTGGACCGGCAGGAATTCGAGCGGCTGACCCTGCAGTTCGCCCGGGTCCTGGAGGATCCCCCCGAAATCGAGCCCTGTCTGACCGAGGGCGCCGAGATCCTGGGCGAGCTCCTGCGCTTCCTGGACACCTTCCTGCTGCGGATAAACGCCCGGGTCCCGCTGATCCGGCTGGACCTGAACACGGCCCGGGAGGCCACCCGGCTGGGCCAGGCCCTGCGCGAGGCCCGCCCCGACGCGCCGGACCGCTCACGGCTCACCCACAAGCTGATCCAGACCACCAAGCCCTTGGGGGTCCGGGATCCCCAGGCCCTCAATCTCCTCAAGCGCTGGGTCCGCGCCGAACGCAGCGGCCGGGAGATCCGGATCCACCTGGACGCCCTGCTCTCCCACCTCGAACATCTTTCCTCCCGCCTCGACGCGGCCCTGAGCTGAAATGCCCGTACGCCTCCTCCTGATCCATGACGCCGCCGGGGTCCCCGCCCTCAGGGAGGCCCTGGACCGATGGGGGCACCCGGTCACCGGGGAAGGCGACGGGACCCTGGTCATCGTCGCCGACCGCCCCGACCCCCGCTGGATCCCCCCCTACGGCACCGAGATCCTCTGGTGGGTCGCGAGCGGGACGCCCGAGGAGGTGAGCGCGGTGCTGGCCCTCCGGGCCGGCTGGGCCGTCCGCCAGGACCAGCCGCTGGAGGCGGTGCGGGAGGGCCTCGAACGGATCCGCAATCGCGACCTGGGCAGCGACGGCTGGCTCCGGCAGATGATCCACCTGGCCACCGTGGACGAACTGCTCCGGCCGATCCTGGCCCGGGCCGTCGGGCTATCCGGCGCCAAGGGCGGGGCGGTCTGGATCCGCCAGGAGGACAGCTTCTTCCAGCGCTGCGGGGACGGCTTCCCCGAGGCTCCCTGCGCCCTGCCCGAGGCCGAGGCCATGGTGGCCCGGGGCGAGGCGTGGTTCCTGTGCCCCCAGCAGAAGCTCGGCCTGCTGAGGCTGGTCGAACCGCGGGCCCCGGAGGCCGCGTTCCGGGGCTGGGTGAAGGAGGTCGACGACCTCCTGGTGAAGGCCTGGAACCTCGAGCAGAGCCGTTCGCTCTCCCACCGGGACGACCTCACCGTGGCGTTCAACCGCCGCTGCCTGGAGGAGGAGCTGCCCCAGGCCATCCGGGCCGGCTCGGTGCGCGGCGAAGCCGTGGCCCTGCTGTTCCTGGACGTGGACAACCTCAAGGAACTGAACAGCCAGTACGGCCACCCCACCGGCAGCCGGGTGATCACCACGGTGGCCCTGGCCGCCAAGCAGATCATCCGCACCCTGGACCGGCTCTACCGCTACGGCGGCGACGAGTTCTGCATCATCATCCCCGGCAGCAGCGCCGCCAGTGCCGCCAAGATCGGCGAGCGCCTGCTCCATGCCCTGGTCCGCAACCCCCTCAAGGTGGGCGCCGAGGAAGTCAGGGTCTCCATCAGCGTCGGCGTCGCCTCGTTCCCCGCCGACGCCGACGGCGCCGAGCATCTCCTGGAACAGGCCGACAAGGCGCTGCTGAGGGCCAAGGCCAGCGGCAAGGGCTGCGTGGTGCTGGCGGCGGAGATCTGAGCGGGCCCTGCGGGCCGGTCAATAATCCCACCCCTTGAGGTACTGCGAGGTCGGGACTTCCTGGAACCGGCCGGGATCCGCCTTGATCAGGGATGCGGCGGCGCTGTCGGAGAGGGTCCCCCGGCGATTCTCCTGGGTATCCACCACCACCGTGCGGTCCAGGAGGTAGTTCTGGAAGCCCTGGGACTGCCTGGCGTTGCTGTCCTGGCGGGCCCAGTAGCCGGCGTGCTGGGCGTCGTTGGCCGCCTGTCGCGCGCGGTATCCGGCCTGCTGGCGCTCGAAGGCGGCCTTCTGGCGCTGGAGGCGGGCCTGGGTCGCGTCGCGGATGACCTTGTCGTTCATACGAAAGCTTTCGGCCACCGCGGAGGCCGCGGGCATGGACTGGGCGGCCAGGGCCTGGGGGATCTGGAGGCTGGTCTCGTAGAGGGTCCAGACGCCCTTGCCCGTGCTGGCCCCCGAGAGCCGGGCCCGGAAGGCCCGGGTCCCCAGGCCGTCGTGGCGGTCCAGGGTGCCCTCGAGGACGGCCATGGACCAGCCGGGTTCCACGGGGACCTTCTCCACCTTGGCCACATGGACATCCAGCATGGGCAGGTGGAGCTGGCGGCAGCGGATGGGAAGGGCGGCGGCCCAGGCCGCGGCCAGGTCGCCGCCCCAGGGCACGGGGGCGGAGCCGGGGTTGAACCGCGCGTACGGACTGCGCGGATCGATCATGGGGTAGGCCAGGTTGATCATGACCTTCTCGCCGCCCGGACCGTCGATGACCCCGCTGCCCATGGCTGCCGCGGCGATGCGCCAGCCCTGGGGCAGGGACACCTGGCCGCTGCGGTCGGGGAACACCGTGGGCGCGGACGGCGACGGGGCCTCCCCGCCGAACAGGGTCCGCAGCATCTCCGGCTCGGTCCTGGGAAAGCGCTGGGCCTCGTCCAGGATCACCGCCGCCTGCTGGCCTCCCCCCGAAGGCGCCACCAGCACCAACCCCAGGTGGGCTTTCCGTCCGGGTCCGGCCTTCACCTCCAGGAAGCCCATGAGCACATGGTCCCGGCGGTCCATGAGGAGCCTGCCCAGCCTGGGCCGGTCACCCAGCAGCTCGGCGACGCTCTTGAGCATGGCGTCTACGGCCGCATCGGCGCCGGGCTTGGGGAACTGGCGGACCAGGAGCCTGCCGCCCTCGGGATTGGGAATGACGCGGGGCCCATCCGCCCCGGCCAGAGACCCGACGGCAGCGAGGGCCGCCCCCAGGCACATGGAAAATTCCATCAGGATCCGCCGGATCACCATGAATCCTCCCTGCCAGGCCGAAAGGTTCGGCAGCGTCTGGCCGCCCATTCTACAGGCTGGCCGGAAACGATCCAGGGGTTTCTGGCCTAGGCATGGGATCCCCGCCCCGGCGCCCCTCAGAAAGCCAGGGCGACCTCGCGCAGCAGCGAATCCGCCGAGGGGTTCCGGACCAGGTTGCGCAGCGCCTCGAAGCTCCGGGTCTGGGCCGCGGCCACGTCCAGGGAGGACTGGGCCAGCCTGATGATGTCGGCGGCCCAGGGGAGCAGGCGCAGGGGGCGGCCCTCCCGGCTGCGGCCGATATCGGCCAGGAGCCGGAGCAGGAGCTCCAGGCAGCCGGCCACCTGCTCGTTCTGGGAGGCCTCGGCGGTCTTGTCGGGGGCCAGGGCGGCGCCGGCGCCGGTGAAGGCGGCGCCGCCGGCGACGGCGATCCAGGCCTCGAGCTGCTGCCGCGCCCGCTCGAAGGCTTCCGGGTCCAGGAGCCGGAGGGTGCCGCCGGCCAGGGCGGTCCAGGCCGCCCTGCCGGGCTCCTCCCAGCCGTTCCGGACCGCCACGGCCCAGGCCTCGTCGGCCGCCAGGGGGCCGAAGGGGATGCGCTCGCAGCGGGAGCGGATGGTCTGGAGCATGGCGTCGGGCCGATGGGTGACCAGGATGAAATGGGTGCCCGGAGGCGGCTCCTCGATGGTCTTCAGGAGCATGTTGGCGCTGGCCCCGTTCAGCCGGTGGGCGTCCTCCACCAGGATCCAGCGGTGGCAGTTGGGCGGCGCGCCGCGGTGGGCCCAGCTGATCACGCCCCCCTCGACCAGGTCATCCTCGCGGATGGCGCCGATCCGGATCAGGCCGGCCTTCCCTTCCGGAGCGATGCGCAGGAGGTTGGGCAGCTCCACCGGGACTTCGCCCTGGAACGGACGGCAGCCTTCGCACTGCCCGCAGGCGTTGCGCCGGAAGCACAGCTCGCGCTGGGCCAGCTCCATGGCCACCCGGCGCTTGCCCACGCCATCGGGGCCGGCGAACAGCAGGGAGCCGCCCAGCCTGCCCCGGGCGGTCCGCTCCCGCAGACGCTCCCGGATGGGGCGGTGGCCCATGAGCAGGGGGTCGAACATCATTCCACCGGCAGGCCCGCGGTCCGGAGCAGGGGCGCCAGCCGGGCCCAGATGAGCTCCTCGACCGCATCGGGGGCCTCCTGGGCCGGCACCACCATGACCCGCTGGGGCTCCTTGTGGGCGATGGCCAGGAACCGGGACCGCACCTGCTGATGGAACTCCAGGCGCTCCTGGTCGAACCGGGTCTCCCGGAAGCCGGCGGTGGCCGCGTTGCGCTCGGCCACCCGCCCAAGCGAGACCTTGGGATCCATGTCCAGGAGAATGGTGCAGTTGGGCTTGAGCCGGCCGAGCACCACCTCGCCGATGCGGTCCAGGATCGTGTCGCTGATGCCCTGGGCGCCCTGGTAGGCCCGGGTGGAATCGTCGAAGCGGTCCAGCAGGACCACCCGCCCGGCCTCCAGGGCGGGCCCGATGAACTTCTCCAGGTGCTGGGCCCGGTCGGCGTAGAACAGGAGCAGCTCGGCCTTGGGAGCCCAGGTCTCCCCGGAGGCGTGCGGCTCCAGGAGCAGCTGCCGGAGCTCCCGGCCCAGGGCGGTCCCGCCCGGTTCCTTGGACACCTCCACCGCCGCCCCGCAGGAGTCCAGCCTTGCCGCCAGCCGCCGGAGCTGGGTGGATTTGCCCGAGCCTTCGATCCCTTCCATGGTGATGAACAGCCCTGCCACGCAACCTCCCCGCCCTTCACGGCACTTTTCGAGGATACCCGCAGTTGCCGCCGGGGGCGGCCCGTGCCCGCGCAGAACCACCGGGAAAGCTGCACATTCTTGGAAATGGGCCTATCCTTTTGAAAAACAGTCCCTCGACCGGAGATGACCGTGACAGAAACCATTCGGTGCCCAGGCTGCTCCACCCAGTTCCTGCTCCGCCCCGAGCGCGTCCACGAGGCCATCCGTCGCGCCCGGTGCTGCCAGTGCGGAACCGTCTTCGCCATCGCCGAGGAGGTCGCCCGGCTCCTGCCGGCCGCGCCCGAGCCCGCGGCCGGACCCGCCGCCGCCCCGGAGCTCCTGCCGGAATCCGCCTGGACCGAACCCGCCCCGCCNGCCCTTCCGGCCGAGCCCGAACCCGAGGCCGCATCCGAGCCTGAGCCCGAACCCGAGGCCGCATCCGAGCCTGAGCCCGAGCCCGAGGCCGTATCCGAACCCGAGCCCGTGCCCGCCCCGGCCCCGATCCTCGATGGGGATGACCCCTTCGCCGCCTTCGACCCGCCGCCCCCGCCCTCCCTCACCCTGGGGGACCTCGAAGGCTCCGAGGAGGAGATCCTCGAGAAGACCCTGGTGATCCTGCCCGAACCCCCGGAGGCGGCCGCGACGGCCGAATTCCCCACCGCCACCGCCAGTGGCTACTCCTCCGCCCGGGATGCCATCTCCAAGCTCATGGGCGACGGGCCCCCCCAGGCGGCCCCGCCGGAGCGGCGGCTCCTGGGCGCCCGCAACCCCATGGACGTCGAAGCCACCCTCAGCGCCCTGGACAGCACCCTGAGCGGGCCGCCGCCGGCCGCCGCCCCGCGGGCCCAGGCGGACGCCGGCGCCTCGACCCTGAAACTTTCCGCCCAGGAGATCAAGGCGGCCATGGCGGCGTTCAGCGCCCCGCCGCCCAGCGCCCCGCTCGCACCCCCTCCTGTCCCTGGACGTCCCCCCGCGGCCCAGGCGACCGTCCCCATGGAGGTCAGCACCGCCCCGGGTGCCGAACTGCTCAAGATCCAGGTGGAGAAGGAGACCCTGAACAACGCCACCGTCGACCAGGTGACCGCCTGGATCGAGGAGGGCAGGGTCCAGGAGTACCATATGGTTGCCCGCCAGTTCAGCGAAAACTGGATCGAGGCGATCAAGGTGCCGGCCCTGCGCCCGGTCTTCGAGCGCAAGCGCCGCGACGAGGCCGGCAAGCCGGTGGAACTGCCTCCGCCGCCGCCCGATCCGGTCCCGCCCAAGCGCAGCCTGTTCGGCGGGCTCTTCGGAAGAAATTGACCCTCACCAAAGGAAAGCCATGCTCACAATCCTCCTCCCCTCGCTGCTCTGCCTTCTGCCCGCCACGCCCGGAACCCAGGCGGACAAGCCCCAGGCGGACAAGCCCCAGGCCGAGGCCAAGGCCCTCAGTTTCACGAGTTTCAAGCTGCCCTTCGCCTGGAACCAGGTGATCCCCATCAAGGATGCCGAACTGGACGGCCTCAAGATCAATTCCATCTATTTCAACACCCGCAGCCTCAAGGTGGGCCCCCTCAAGGCGGGCGAATTCGGCACCCGCGCCCGGATCGAAGTGACCAACACCTCCGGCAAGCCCCGCTCCCCGGGCTTCGCCGTGGCCGTCTTCGACGAGGACGACCGGCTGATCGGCGTGGCCACCGGCGGCACCCGCATCGGCCCGGTCCATCCCGGCGAGATCGAATCCTTCGACCTGAGCTTCCGCCAGGTCAACGAGCGGCTGCCCAAGGGCTCCCGTTTCTACCTGGCCGTCGAGCTCACGGACTAATTGGCTTCCTGGACCTGGTAGTGGAGGAGGATCTCCTCCGGCGTCGCGGTGGCGGTGCCCATCTTGCCGACCACCACGCCGGCCGCGGCATTGGCCAGCATGGCGGCCTCCTTCCAGTCGGCGCCCACTGCGACGGCGGCCGAGAACACGGCGATGACCGTGTCGCCGGCGCCGCTGACGTCGAACACCTCCCGGGCCTCGGTGGGGATGAGCCAGGGCTCGCGGTGGCCCTCCTCGGCGGCGAACAGGGCCATGCCCTTCTCGGACCGGGTCACCAGCAGGCCCTTCAGGCCCAGGGCCGCGAGCACCGCGCGGCCCGCGGCCACGGCTTCGGCGTCGCCNNNNGANGGCATCCGGGCCAGCTCACCGAGCTCCTTGGTGTTGGGCGTCATGAGGGTGGCGCCCTGGTAGAGGGCGGCGTGGTCCGGCTTGGGATCCACGATCCAAGGGATGTCCCGGTCCGCGCACAGGGCCCGCACCCGGTCCATGACCATGGCGTTGACCGCGCCCTTGGCGTAGTCAGAGATGATCAGGGCCCCGGCGCCGTCCAGGGCCTTTTCCAGGCTGAGGCAGAGGGCGGCCGCGGCCGCCGGGGCGATGGGGCCGGTCTCCTCCCGGTCGATGCGCAGCATCTGCTGCTGCTGGCCGATGACCCGGGTCTTGACGATGGTGGGGCGGGACGGGTCCAGCACCAGCTGGCCATCGCCGATCCCCAGGGCCTCCAGCAGGGCCCGCAGGCGCAGGCCGGCGGCATCCACCTGGTAGGCTCCCACCAGCACCGGTTCGGCGCCGATCGCGCGCAGGTTGGCCGCCACGTTGGCCGCGCCGCCCAGCACGGCCCGCTCCCGCGCCACCCGGACGATCGGCACGGGCGCCTCGGGGGAGATCCGGCTGACCTCGCCGAACAGGTACTCGTCCAGCATGATGTCGCCCAGGACCGCCCCCCGGCGGCCGCCGATCCGGCGGAGGAGGTCGCCGGCGTGGTCGCGGTCGAGCCTCATCGCCGCCCCTCCGCGGCCTGGTCCTGGAGCATGACCGGAATGCCGTCCTCGACCGGATAGAGCCGCCCGCACGTCAGGCAGAGCAGGCCGTCCGGGCGCTCCTCCAGCCCGCCGTGGCAGGGGTCATCCCCGGGCGGGTCGACGGCGGGGCAGCAAAGGATTTCCAGCAGGCGCGGGTCAAGCATCGGATCTCACCAGAAGCGGTCAACAGAGGGTGTACTTGGGACCGCCGCCGCCCTCGGGGGGGGTCCAGACCACGTTCCCCTCCGGGCACTTTATGTCGCAAGTCTTGCAGTGGACACAATTGGAAAATGCGATCGCGACCCGCTCGACCCTGCCCGCCTCATCCGGGTGCATCTCGTAGACCTGGGCCGGGCAGAACACCGTGCACGGGCTGCCCTTGGTCTCCCAGCAGGAGACGCAGACCTGGTCGCCCTTGACGATCTTCAGGTGGCCGGGCTGGTGCTCGTCGTGCATCGTGCCCGAGACGTAGACGTCGTCCAGCTTGGCGAAGGTCAGCCGGCCGTCGGCCTTGACCCCCCAGTCCAGCTGGTCCCGCTTCAGGCCGGCCTTGCCGTAGTAGCCCTCCACCGTGGCGGTGGCGGCGGCGTCGCCGCCCGAACGCAGCGGATCGCCCGGTACCCAGCCGCCGGTGACCTGGCTGAGGCCCAATCGCAGCAGCGCCAGGGGCGTGGGCCCGTGCTCGACGATCTGGTGGAAGTTCCGGCCCCGGTACAGCTCGGCGCCGGCCCAGGAGGCCCGGAACGCATGGCCGTAGCGCTGCAGGGAGGCCTCGCCGAAGTCCCCTTCCGCCAGGGCGGCGGCGATGGTCTCGGCCGCGCACATGCCGGCCTTCATGCCCAGGTGGATCCCCTTGAGGCGGCCGGCGTTGACCATCTGGGCCGCGTCGCCCACCAGCATGCCCCCGGCGAAAGCCAGCCGTGGCATGGAGTTCCAGCCGCCGATGGCGAGCGCCTTGGCGCCGTACTGGACCAGCTTCCCGCCTTCCAGCATGGGCCGGATCCGCGGATGGGTCTTGAATTTCTGCAGCATCAGATGGGCGTCGGCGAAGGGGTCGGCGGTGTCCAGGGACACCACGTAGCCGACCGCGAGCCGGTCGCCGGCCATCTTGTAGACGAAGGAGCCGCCCGATTCGCCGTCGGCCTGGGGCCAGCCGGCGCTGTGCAGGACGAAGCCGTCCGGCACCCGGCCCGCCGGGATCTCCCAGATCTCCTTGGCGCCGGTCTCATAGAGCTGCGGATTGACCGCCGAGGCCTGCAGCCCCAGCACCTCGTCCAGTTCCCGCATCAGGTGGCCGCGGGGGCCCTCGCCGAACACGGTGATCCGGGCCCGCAGGTTGTTGCCCGGCTCGAAGGTGCCCTTGGGCGAGCCATCGCCGTTGACGCCCCGGTCCGCCGTCTGGACACCGACCACCCGGCCGTCCTCCCACAGCACCCGGGAGCCGGCGAAGCCCGGCAGGAGCATGACATCCACCCCCGGCACCGTGCGCTTCTCGATCTCGGCGGCCATCCAGCGCACCATCTTCGACAGGGAGACGATCGGGAAGCCATGGTTGCGCATGAACGGCGGCGGGAACGGCGCCCGCATCCCGCCCCGCTGGGTGAAGTACCAGACCTCCTCGTGGGCCACCGCCCCCTCCCGGGGGAAGCCCCGGTCCAGGTAGTCCGGGCACAGTTCCTCCAGGGCCGCGGGGTCCAGGACCGCCCCGGAGAACGCGTGATCCCCGATCTCCTCGCCCTTCTCGATCAGGCCGATGGTGAGGCCGGTGACCTTACGGGCCTCCAGGAGGTCCAGGAGGCGCCACAGGCCGGCCAGATTGCTGGGGCCTGCGCCGACGAACAACACATCGAATTCCAGATCTTCCCGTTCCACGCCGGGGCGGGCGGATTGGGTCGAGAAATCGGCCATGGGCCCTCCAATTGATCAGGGCCAGTTTACCCCGGCGGTGGCAGAATCGGACAATGGATGCGCCCCGCCTTGACCCCACCCCCGAACCCGACACCGGCCTGCACTTCGAAGCCGCGGTGGAACGCCCCCTGTCGGTGGTCTACCGGACCGCGGACGGCGGCTGGGAGGGCCACGATTTCCGGGTCGAGGTGATCGCCGGCCGGAACGGCCTGGACGGCTTCGACGTCGTGGTGGATTTCCGCGACCTGGAGGCGGCCCTGGACGCCCTGCTGGCGCCCCTGCGCGGCCGCATGCTGGCGGAACTCGGCCTGGCCGGGCCCATGGACCTGGCCCGGATGCTGGCGGCCGAGCTGGCCCGGCAAGTGCCGCCTCCGGCCCGGCTGGTGGAGATCGCCCTGACCGATGGCCAGGGACGGCGGCTGGCCTACCGCCCGTGATCCGGGCCTGGCTGCCGGCCGCCGCCCTGGCCCTGGCCCTGGCGCCCCTGGCGGCGCTCCACCCGGTGCGCATCGAAGGCCGCAGCATGGAGCCCCTTCTGCACAGCGGCGAACTGCGCCTGGCCCTGCGCGCCTGGTGCGCCGGCCCGCCCCGGACCGGCCAGGTCTGGCTCCTGGCCACCCCGTCCGGCACCGCCGTCAAGCGCCTGGTGGCCCCGCCCGGCAGCCATGTGGAAATCCGCGACGGCGAATTGTGGATCGACGGCCGGTACGTGCCCGAGCCCTTCCTGACCCGCACCGACCGGGCCTCGGCCGGCCGCTGGGAGACCGGCCCCGGCTGGTTCGCCCTGGGCGACAACCGCCCCGACAGCTACGACAGCCGCGCCTGGGGCCCGGTGGCCGGGGAACGGCTGGAGGGGCGGGTCCTGGGCACCGGGAACTGACTAGACCATCAGCGGCACGGCTTCCTGGATCTCTTCCGGGGTGTAGGCCATGAAGCCCAGCCGGGTGGCCGCGTGGGACTTGCCCGCCAGGTCGAAGTACGAGCCCATGCGCAGCTTGATCCCCTTCATCCCGCAGGCCCGGACCCAGATGTCGAACCGGGCCGGATCGGCGAACTTGCCGGCGCCGCGCAGCCACAGGGCCATGCCGCCCTGGGCCGGATCGAATTCCAGCAGCCCGGGCATGGCGTAGCGCAGGGCGTCGAACAGGGCCGCCCGGCGGTCCGCGCAAGCCTTGCGGACCCGGCGCAGGTGCCGGGCCAGCTCGCCATCCAGGAACAGCTCGGACACGGCCCATTCGAGGATGGCGTCGCCCTGCCAGTCCATGCGCTGGCGGGCCTTGGCGAAACTGTCCGCCAGCAGCTGGGGCACCACGATGAAGCCCAGGCGCACGCCCGGGGCGATGAGCCGGGAGAGGCTCCCGCAGTAGAGCACCTGGCCGGTGCTGTCGGCCGCCGCCAGGGGCCGCGGGGCCGCCTCCAGGTAGTCGTACTCCGGGTCCAGCTCCAGGATGGCGAAGCGGTGCTCCCGGGCCAGGGCCAGGATCCGCTCCCGCCGGTCCTGGGCCAAGACCGCGCCGGTGGGGAAATGGCACTGGGGCGTCACCACCAGGAGGCTCAGGCGGGTGGTCGCCAGAAGGGCCTCCAGGGCCTCCACCCGCAGGCCGCCGGCATCCACCGGAAGCGGGTGCAGGCGGGCCGCCGAGGCCTGGCGCAGGGTCTCCCAGACCAGCGGGTTCCCGGGGTTCTCCACGGCCACATCCCCGGATTCGGGCCCGATGAGGGCCTGGGCCACCAGATTGACCGCCATGGAGGTGCTGCGGATCAGCAGGAACTGGCCGGGATCCCGCACCAGGGCCCGCTGCTCGGCCAGATGTCCGGCAAGCACCTTGCGAAGCCTTGAATGCCCTAGGAACTCGCCTGCCTGCAAAAGTTCGGGCCCGTTCAGGCGGAGCGCCCGCGGGTAGGCCTTGGCCAGGGCCTCCATGGGGGCCAGCCGGGCATCGGCCACCCCGTCGGAAAAGTCCAGGAGCACGTTGGAGGTGCTGGTGATGGGCTTGAGGCGGTAGGGGACGTCGAAGCCAGGCCCGGCGCTGGAGGCGGTGCCGGCGGCGCTGGCCGGGCGTTCCGGCAGGGGGTCCACCACGAAGAACCCGCTGCGCGGCCGGGCGTCGAGCCAGCCCTGGGATTCCAGTTCGCGCAGGGCGGCCAGGGCGGTGTTCCGGTGCACGCCCAGGCGCTCGGCCAGCTCCCGCACGCCGGGCAGGGCCTGGCCCGGCGCGATCCGGCCGGCCCGGACCGCGGCCAGGATGGCTTCGGCCACCCGCACGTAGATGGGCCCGTTCTGGGCCGGATCCAGGGTCAGGTTCAGTTCGCGGGCGCGCATCCGGTGTTCCGGGGTCAATGGAAGCAGTTGACCTTACTTGGAGATCTGGCACAACCGGGAAATCGTGAAGTGTACCTACCGGGCCCCGCGTCCGGACCGGATGCTGAGGATCGGCAACCCTTCCTGCCTCCCGGAGCCCACCATGAACCGCACCCGCACCCTCCTCCTCGGCGCTGCCGGCCTGACCGCCGTGGCCCTGGCCCTCGCCTGCGGCGGCGGGTCGGGCACCGTCAACCCTCCGGCCGCCACCGGCGGCACGGTGGGATTCATGACCACCGACGCCACCTCCGAGACCTGGTCCAGCGTCGGGGTGATCATCCGCAAGGCCTACCTGGTGCTCCAGAGCGACCCGACCGCCGCCAGCCCGGTGCAGATCTACGATGGCTCGGCCGACCTGACCCAGGTCGATCTCCTCCAGGAGGACCAGGTCCAGGACCTGCTCGGCCAGGTGACCGGCGTCCCGGCCGGCGTCTACGACCGCCTCATCGTGGAAGTGGACGGCACGCCCGGCAACATCACCCTGGTGCCCGCCCCCGTGGCCGGGGTCGTCCAGAGCCCGATCGCAGTTCCCTGATCACCGTCCGGGGCACCGCCGACACCGCCCACCCGACCTGGATGGTCCTGCCCACCATCAAGCTCAGCAGCGTCCTGACCGTCGCCGACAACCAGGCCTCGGCCGTGGCCGTGGACTTCGATCTGGCCCACCCGGCCTTCATCGTCGCCCATGACGTCCTCGCCAGCGACGGCACCACCGAGACCGCCTACGCCGTCAACTTCAACGCCAAGGGCGCCTTCCGGCACAGCCCCGCCGCCAGCCTGGACAAGTACTACCTGCGCCGGCACCGGGGCACCGTGACCAGCGTCGCCGCCAACGGCGCCTCCTTCACCCTGCTCACCGAGCACGGCCAGACCCTCACCATCCTCGCCGACACCACCAGCCCGACCCTGTTCTACAACCTGGACGTGACGCCCATCACCGCCGTGACCAGCACCACCGTCCCCGCCACCGTGCTCAGCGCGGATGCGGTGGAATGCACGGCCCGCTACCAGGCCGACGGCACGCTCAACGCCGTGCGGGTGTGGTACACCGCCGGTGCCAACGCCTCCAAGCTGCCCGCCTACCGGCCCGAGGGGCACATCGCCAGGGTCGACGCCGCCAACGGCTTCATCTACGTCCTGGACAGCGCCGGCAACGCCCGGAAGATCGCCGTCGACACCTCCACCAAGTGGTTCTTCAAGGGCAACACCGGCACCGATATCTCCGCCGGCGCCGGCGCCGCCTTCCTGACCAGCATCGACCGCTACTTCAAGGTCAACCTCACCGTCAACCCGCTGGTCACGCCGCCCGTGGCGGCCACGGTGGACATCCAGCGCGCCGTGTTCGAGGGCCGGGTCTCGGCCCCCTCCGCCACCGGCTTCACCTACACCCGGACCTGGGGCGACGCCACCGTCTCCACCCACAACCTGGGCTACGACTCGACCTTCACCTACTGGGACTTCACCTTCCCCGGGCTGGCCTCGGCCAACATCGACACCGCGGGCTCGCCCAGCTTCGTCACCGAGGCCTCCGGCACCATCACCCTGGGCACCTCGACCTTCACGCCGTACGCCAGCAGTTCCCTGGACTGGATCACCGGCTCCGGCTGGCAGGCCCACAACGCGATCTTCCTGCCGGTCCAGCTTTCGGCCCTGGCCCAGAAGGTGGTCTCGTTCGACGTGGCCAGCGGGAACCTGGTCGTCACCCCCAACGGCAGCACCACCAATGTCACCGTCACCCTGGACGCCACCTCCCAGGAGCAGCCCCTGGTCACCACCTTCACCAAGCAGGGCGGGGTCGTGACGGTCGCCACCCAGACGGCCGCCAACTGGGCCAGCGTGTTCACCGCCGGCGCCAAGGTCCGGGCGTTCGGCGTGCCCGATGGCAGCGGCAACCTCAAGGGCTACTATGTGAACATCTACAACTGAGCCGCGGGATCTCCCGGCACGGCCCCCGGACCTTGGTCCCGGGGGCCGTTCCATGCCAGAATTTCCGGAAGCGCCAGGGGAGAGCGGATGGGGATCCAGAATGGGCGGAGGTTCCGGCACGCCGCCCTGCTGCTGGCCGCCTGCGTCCTCCAGGCCCAGACCTGGGGCACCTTCCATGCCGCCTACCAGGATGGCCTGGCCGCCCAGGCCCGGGGCGACCACACCCTGGCCGTCAAGGCCTTCACCCAGGCCGCGGCCCTGCAGCCGACGCCCGGGACCCGGGTCCACACCTACGCCCTGAACTTCCTGCCCACCTATTACCCATACCTCCGGCTGGCGGAATCCGCCCTGGCCCTGGGCGACCTGGCCCGGGCCGAGGCCGCCCTCGCCAACCCGGCCAGCGTGGCCGGGGAACCCGCGGCCCAGCGCGAGGCCCTGCTGGCCAGGATCCGGCTCCGGGTCGCCTACGCGCCCGTCACCGTGTCCGCCGCCCCGCCGGCGGCCCAGCCGGTGCCAGCA
>TBL_comb47_HYPODRAFT_10002292_pt1 | contig 23738 bp, 27 predicted proteins | sample TroBogypolimnion_40_FD_10682 | JGI IMG/M metagenome (IMG submission 10682)
GAAAACGTCTCGGAATCACGCAGTGATTCTATACGTTTTACTACAGAAATTTTCTCAGGCTAAATAAAAAAAAAATAAAGTCATAGAATATTTTTGAAATGGACATTTATATTTGTCCAAAAAGTAAAAGTACCAACGGAGTTTGGTAAAAAAGTGGTTTTGCTGCATAATGCTCACAATTCCATTTTTTTACTGATTTTTTTGACTGCATAATATTTTTAAAAATAATATAAAGTTATATGTATATTTAGGAATATGTTACAAAACAATCCGAAAAAATCCGAAAAAATCCGAAAAATATATTCATGTGAAACATGTGAGTATATTACGAGTAATAAGAAAGATTATAATAAGCATTGTTCAACCAAGAAACATAAAGATGTTACAAATGTTACAACAGTAAAGTCTGATGAAAAAGACACACTTGTTTGCAGCCATTGTGATAAAAAATATACATCAAGAATGGGTTTATGGAGACATTCCAAGATATGTAAACCAATTGAAAAAGAAAATATTTCTATGGTGCTCGATGATGACGTAGCAAATTTGCCCATACAGAATTATATAATAAAATTATTGGAACAAAATAAGCTGTTGGTAGATCAGAACCAAGACTTCAAACAAACAATGTTGGAATTGCGAAGGTGCATATTGATAAAAAAGTGAAGGAATTGTTATAATTCCAATATGACTGCATACCTGCATTCATTTTTATAGTATATTTTATAGTAATTTTCTCAGGCTAAATAAAAAAAAATAAAAGTCTTAAAACTTTTTAGAAATGGACATTTATTTTTGTCCAAAAAGTAAAAGTACCAACGAAGTTTGGTAAAAAAGTGGTTTTGCTGCATAATGCTCACAATTCCATTTTTTTACTGATTTTTTTGACTGCATATTATTTTCCAAAATAATATAAAGTTATATGTATATTTAGGAATATGTTACAAAACAATCCGAAAAAATCCGAAAAAATCCGAAAAATATATTCATGTGAAACATGTGAGTATACTACGAGTGATAAGAAAGATTATAATAAGCATTGTTCAACCAAGAAACATAAAGATGTTACAAATGTTACAACAGTAAAGTCTGATGGAAAAGACACACATGTTTGCAGCCATTGTGATAAAAAATATACATCAAGAATGGGTTTATGGAGACATTCCAAGATATGTAAACCAGCTGAAAAAGAAAATATTTCTATGGTGCTACTCGATGATGAAGCGCCCAATTTACCTATTCATAATTATATAATGAAATTAGTGGAACAGAACAATGAATTCAAACAAACTATCATGGAGTTGACACAAACCCAGAATACTACGATAAATAATAATAATATACAAAACAATAAAACCATTAATAATAATCAGTTCAATCTCAATGTATTTTTACAGGAAACATGCAAGGATGCACTCAATATGAGTGATTTTATTGATTCCTTGGAAATTAATACCAAGTCCCTGGAGCGCACCGGCACTCACGGGTACGTTCACGGTATCAGCAAGATTTTTATGGACGGTCTTCGGAAGCTGAAAGTACAAGATCGACCCATCCATTGTACCGATTTGAAACGCGAAGTATTATATATCAAAGACAATGATACATGGACCAAAGATACCGAGGACAACAAACAGTTCAAAAAAGCGCTGGCCACTGTGGTACATCGTAATATGATTCAGATAGTAAAATGGGAGGAGGAGAACCCGGAAACATCGAATCCAGAATCAAAGAATTATGATTTCTATTTTGAACTAGCACGGCAGTCGATGGGTGGGGGGGACCATGATGTAACCGCTCGTAACAATGAAAAAATTATAAAAACGATTGCCCAGGAGGTGCATATAGATAAAAAAGTGAAGGAATTGTTATAATTCTCATAATTCAATATTAGCTGCATATATGGTTTACTTATTATTATATATTTTACATTCGTTGTCGGATTTTCTTCGAAAATCCTAGACAACGAATCTAGAAAACGTCTCGGAACCACGCAGTGGTTCCTTACGTTTTACTACAGTAATTTTCTCAGGCTAAATAAAAAAAAAATAAAGTCATAGAATATTTTTGAAATGGACATTTATTTTTGTCCATTTTTCAATAGTACCAACGAAGTGTTGTAAAAAAATGGGATTGTCTGCATAATGCAGCAAAAAATGTTTTTTGGAAGAAAAAAGTGACTGCATATTATTTTTTGAAAATAATATAAAGACCTATGTATATTTAGGAATATGTTAACAGATTCCAACGAGAAAAACGAGAAAAAACGAGAGAATTTTGTATGCAAAAATTGTGACTTTGTATGCAGTTATAATAGTGATTTTATTCGGCATTGTTCTACCCGAAAACATATTTTGTTAACACAGTTAACAAATGGTAACAAACATAAAGAAGATAAAGGAAAGCATATATGCAGTCATTGTAAAAAAGAATATATGTCAAGAGAAGGGTTATGGAAACATTCCAAAAAATGTACCAGTAAAATACCGAGTGAATCTGGTGTATTTTGTACTGACACGCTACGTGGGTCGGAACAAAATAATGAATTAATAGTAAAAACAGATGATGATATTGAGTTTAGTGAACCTATAAAAAATTATATCATGAAATTAGTGGAACAAAACAATGAATTGAAAAACATGTTTATTCAACAAAACAATAAACATAATGAAGAATTTATTCAGCATAATACCGAGCTGCAAGAAATTAAAACAATATTAGCCGAACAACCACCACTACAACAAATTACTAACAATATACAAAAAATTACCAACAATACTCAGTTCAATCTCAATGTCTTTTTACAGGAAACATGCAAGGATGCACTCAATATGAGTGATTTTATTGATTCCTTGGAAATTAATACCAATTCCTTGGAACGCACCGGCACACATGGATACGTACACGGCATTTCCAAGATATTTACCGATGGTCTTCGAAAGTTAAAAGTACATGAACGACCCATCCATTGTACCGATTTGAAACGCGAAGTGTTGTATATCAAAGACAACGATACATGGACCAAAGACACCGAGGACAACAAACAGTTCAAGAAAGCGTTGGCAACTGTGGTGCATCGTAATATGATCCAGATAGTAAAATGGGTCAGCAAGCGAAGCTTGCAACCTGGAACCGCCTACGGCGGTTCTGAGGAGGAGGAGAACCCGGAAACATCGAATCCCGAATCAAAGAATTATGATTTCTATTTTGAACTAGCAAGGCAGTCGATGGGTGGGGGGGACCAAGATGTTACCGATCGTAACAACGAGAAAATATTGAAAGCGATAGCAAAGGAAGTGCATATTGATAGAAAAGTGAAGGAATTGCTATAATTTATTTTTTGATGTAAAAGACCATTTCATTCAGCATCGGGTTTCTAGGACCTCTCATAAACGGTCTTCTCAAATCAAATAAGTCGCGATATTTATTGTATATATCATTCCACATAATACACGGTGCTTCTTCTGATGCACCTAGATAATCAGTATGAGTAATCCGATAATCAACATCGACCATTTTATAGTTATTGGTTTGAAAATCGGCAGAAATTAGTGCATGTATTGTGGATACGAATTTTTCATAGGATAAATGTTTATCTATATTGTAACAGCGTGCATTTGACGTATAAGTTTCTTTGAATCTGATATGAATCATTGTTATTATTATTATATGGTATAAGGTATATAATAATAATTTATTCAATTTTATGTTTTTTTGAAAATCATAATTTTCTCCGCCGTCTCGCGATGCTGTGTGCTATGCACATTTTTGTTTGCCATCGGTTGTGTTTCTTTCAGAGTAAAATATCGACTACTGATGGCATTCATATCATCCAATAGATTGTATTTTTCCTTGCTTTTTTCGGAACCGTAATCAGATAAAATATAGCACATAGTTCCACCTGGTACGAGAACCAATTCACACAATTGAATGGTTTTTTCCCAATATTTTTCAAGCCACGTTTTATAATCAGGGTATTTTTCCGTGCTTTGGTCGGCACCAGGATACATTTCCAATTTGAAATAGGGTGGACTGAAGAAGACAACGTCGAAATATTCTTTATATTTTTTGGTAAATTTTTTATCGGTGAATACCTTTTCAGAGGGAGAACATACAATTTGTGTTTTGATATGGGGATAACATTGTTTCGCAAATTCCGTGGCCGTATGACAAACAGATGGTATAACATCAATACCAACGTAATCCGTGATACCCGATTCAGCAAACCCGTGAAAATAAGAACACCATCCTAATGTAGGTGTGAATATCTTGGTTCCTTTGAGAATCGTTTTGTTCAAAGAAAATACCAAATAGGGGTTCATGATAGAGGCACGAAAATAAAAAGAAGAGAACACACTACCTAACCGACCATTTTTCATATAGAAAATGGCACTGGGGGTAAGGATTTTATAGTCGATGATATTCTTTGTATAAAAATCGAGAATAACGTTCATATAACTCGGTACATTTTCCATACCTGATTCCGTATTTTTCAGAATTTCAAGATAGAAAAGGTTGCGAATGATATTTTTATATACGACCAATTCGTTGTTGTTCATGTGTTTATTTTTCATGGGTTTTTCGTCGATTTTCATCGTTTCAGGTAAGGGGGCTGAAAGCATACCAACTACTGACTTCGTAGGTGACCGTAGGTCACCGGAGGAGTTAGGCACGCGCAATGACATGTTATAAAACCGTGTCAAATATTCGTTTTTATGTTGGATATGATGAAATAAAAGTTTAATATCATCTAAATCTATTTCGTGTTTCAATCTATATTCACGTAATAAGGTTAGTTTATCGCCACTGCGAACTTGAGCATGTTTTAAAAAATCTTGCAAATTGGCAGGTTTTTTCGTTTTAAATAGATTTAAAAATTCCTCCAGTGATAGAATGGAGATAGGCATAATATAGAATAATTTTTATATATTATGGTAAGAACGTTTTTATGCACGAGCAGCGGGTTTAGAACGAGGTGCTGACCGCTTCTTCACTACTTTTTCAAAACCTGCCTCACTGTCCTGGTGTTCAACAGGGCGCTTGCGAATCACGCGTTCAGGTTGTTCAGTAGAAGCATCATGTGATTCTTCATTTCTAGGACCACGGGGAGCACGTAAAGTGGTAGGGCGGTGAGGTTGACTTTCCATGGCAATTCGTCGAGTCTCGCACATGATGGGTCCGTTTTTGACACCGGTAATGTCAATTGCGTGGAACTCATACTTGTCACCCTCAGGCTTGACAAGATGGAAATCAACATATTCACCTTGCACTAAATAGCGATATTGGGAATTGACAACCTTGATAGATGAAAAGTGAACAAAAATATCTTTTGACACATATTCACCATCACATACGGTAATAAATCCATAACCCGCTTTGGTATTGAACCATTTAACTTGACCAGTGTGACGCTCGGTAGAACTCTCGGATGTTGTACTCATTGTATAACTTATAGTATAGTAGTCATAACGTTTTTATATCATTTTGATAAATAAATTATATTCATATACCGTATAGAATGAATTTAGCTTCTTTTTCCAACCGTAAAATTATGTCGATGCTTTTGTTATTGGCGTGTATATTTATTTCATTAGCCATGAGCGATATTCATTATTTTATTTCTATGGGTATTGTTCATTCTCCATCGGATTTTCAAGGGAAATTCTAGACATTGTTATAGTAGGTCAATGGAACAATGCTTTGTATGATACCAATAAAAGTGCCAGTATCCTCTCGTTTTATCATGAGAGGATACAAAATAGAATTGATTGGACATTCAAAATAATAAGAAAGTTTGCGCATCAACAAATTATATACCGATAACGTGCATACATCTGTTTTTTCTGCCCTAACCCCATGTAAATGGGTTAATTTGTCTATATCGTCTTTATGACACAGTTTGTATTGAATAACTTTACGATAATTACAATTATTTATTTGCCCAGCATGGAGTAAATTGGAGTCAAACACAAATACCGTCCCTTTTTCACCAGAAATATTGACAATATGCGACCAACATAATGGATAATCGTAATTGCTGCTCGGACAAACCGATAATAGTTCTCCATTATATTTGTATAATATGGCTGTATAAACCGGATATTTTGTATGATAATTACATTGACTGGATGTCACATCACGATGAAATGTCGATAATGCCACATCCTTGATTGTATATACATAATCGACGAATACATAATCAGGTGGTAATTCCTGTAATATATCTTGTTCTAATTCATCACATGGTAATTCTGTTGTTTTATTAGCGTAAACAGGATTGTATAATACACAGAATCCGTCATTTTCCAAGGTTCTCGTCTGAATTGATTTATCGCAATATTCATAGAATTCTATTGCATAAAAGAGAACATAAAAAAATAAAATGAAAAAAATGATTATGATATGATTATGGTTATATTTATATTTCATAAAATTACTAAATATAAATATAAATATCTTACGAAAATCGGTCACATAATATACACCAGTGTTTACAAATTTACAAGTGTAGTATCAAACAGTTGTAGTAAACCGGAATAGTTGGGATCGGATTCAAAATCCAATCGGTAACAGTAGTCTAGATATTTTTGGATTTTAGGTTCTCCTATTTCTAATAAATAAGTAGATATATTTGACCATTCTTTCTTTTCTTTACGAAATTGATTGTTGGGATGGAGAACATTGAGTTCGTTGAGGGACGAATCTGCGGACACTGATACGACATGACCTATATTATCCCACGGCAATGACCCATATTTCAAAAAAATATACAAATATCCTATAGAAATAAGGTCATCCCGACGACTAGGAACATATCCTTTGTGAACATGATAACTTATATATTTCGGAGTTCCCAAAATATAAGATTGAGAACATCCTGTGCATTCTATATGGCGATGGTCATCATCTACATACACAGTTGCAAGACCAAAATCAATGAGATGGAGTTCTCCTTGTTCGTCAAACATGAAATTTTGAGGTTTAATGTCCCGGTGAATGACGTAATGACCGTGTATATTTTTTAATATATTAATGCATTTAATCATAAATTTGTCGAACTTCACCACTATTCTAGGTATATTATCAAGAGAACCGGGGAAGTAGTTCATAACCATACAAACATTCATTTTATATTTTCCATACCAATAAATGTAAGGTATATTTCTGCACCCACGTTTATACAAATAATTTAAAATGGTTACTTCATGTTTGATACTCTTAAGTTCTCCTTCGCTTGGTTCTATTTTAATAGCAATCCGCGTATTTTTTTTATGAATATAACCTTTGAAAATTTGTCCAAATTTTCCTTTTCCAATCAGGTTCTCAATGATATATTTATTATTTATGTTATCGACCATATTTTCAAAATAATAGTTATCACAAATACAATTATAATCGATTCATATATTATATATGGAACAAATACGTAAAGAAAAAAATGTCATACGAGCCGAAGTAACCGAACAATCTAAACCATTGGACAAATTATTTGATATGATTGTCGGCCCAACAGCGTCGTTCATTTTTTTCATTCATGTGTTTTATATCTTCATTTTTTTAGGATTAATATCCGTAGAAATGAAATATGTGAATTATTTGAACATTGTTGTGCAGGTATTTATATGTGTTATCTTGATGATGCGTTTCCATCCTTTACGTAAACATAAATTGCATAAACATGATTCTCAACTCATATTTGGAAGTGCGTTTTTCCTATTGACCAATTTAGGAATCACCCAATATGCATATTATGCAAGTGAGGGCACATTAAGTATGATACCGGGTATCAGCACATTGATAGAAAAATCAAAAAAAAACACTACCAATAATACATCGACAGATGCTTCCAACAATACGTTTGGTAAGGGTTCCAATAACCCAACTACTAACTTCTCAAAGAATGCTGGTGATAGTGGGTCACCCGCAATGTTTGGTCATACAATGAATATTGACACTTCAGGTAATGTAATTACACCGAAAACAATTTTTGGAATGACAATGGGTGCGAACGGTAAAGATACTCCAAAAAATAATAATCTTCCACTACAAAATTGATTTTACAACTAATCATATATAATATGATAAACGATTGTAAAAATGAACGAAAATAGAGATGTAGAAAACGCGAATGATGATGATGATGAGTCATTAGTGATAATTCCTAATCCAAAAGGTATAGATAAGGTGTATATATACATAGGATGTGCCGTGTTTTTATCATGCTCCATCACTATCATTGTAATATGCGTTTTGATTTTTGCAAATGAACAACAATATATATCAAACATCAACAATAACAGCCCCTTCGCATCGGGAAATACCAATAATAATAACAATATCAATGAAACCGTTATAAATCGTGTAAAAATTTCGGGATTTTATACGATTTCATATAACAATAAAAACGAAACATATTATCAATTCAAAAAAAATGGAAACATATATTTTCAAGACAATATGATATGTGATGTATTGATGGTTGGTGGCGGCGGTGGGACAGCATGGGGTGGCGGCGGATTCGGTGGCGGTGCAGGCACCGGTGGCGGTGGCGGTGGTGCAGTCGGTGTAGGAAAGCTATTATTTTATGGTAATGAATCTTATTCGATAACCGTTGGTAAAGGAGGACTGGTAGGTCACAATACATTGGGGACAAGGGGAGAACATTCGACAATCGTCGGAAAAAGAATAATTGAAATTGCTTATGGGGGTGGCGCGGGTGGTTATTATATTGTAAAAGGTGAAATAGGCGGTTCATCGGGGGGAAATTATGGTTTTACTGGATTACTGAAAGATTCATATTCAGGTTTTATATTTGATTTCTCAAATATTATACCAAATAATGCATTACGGGGTCATGGGATATTAACATATTATGGTAACATTGGAGGTTATGGATTAAATAATACCAAGATGAACCCTGGTAGTGGTGGCGGTGGCGCGGGTGGTCCGGGTGGTTCGACAAAAAATGGTCAAAGCGGTCAAGGCGGTAAAGGATATTTGTGGAAAGTAAATATTCAATCTTATGGTCAGAGAAGCGAAGCTTCTCAACTACTAAGTTCGAAGGTAGCTTCGCTACCTGAGAACTTTGGTAGTGGTGGTAGTGGTGGCTATAGTGGTGGTAGTAATAGTGGTAGTGCCGCGAATCCTATTCCATATTCTGGCGGTGGAGGTGGTGGTGGTTCTACGATTGGTGGTGGTTCTGGAACAGGTGGTGCAAGCGGCACTGTAATCATTGGAAATTGTAGTATAACGAATTCGTAAAAGAAAATACCAAATAACATAAAGATTTATTATTATTATTATTATTTATGTTTGAAGTTATTTTGGCAGGATTTTCAGGTTCTTTTTTTTCATATTTTTGTGCATTTATTGCTGGTGCAGAACTACATGCATTTGCTGTTGGAACAAGTTCCGAAAAAGTAATAAGTGTTATGGATATTCACAATCGTTATATGGAAGGAAAAATGGATAAAATATTGAAAAAAATATCATAATATTCATTCTTTGTCGCCTTTGCTTCGCAAAGGGCGTCCGAAAAATTCGTGTAAAACGTTTTACACCAAACAATGTAAACATAATATAATACAATATCATATTATGGAAAAAATAAATAAACCATTAGACAGACCCATCGACATAAAACAAATAATAGATGATGCAAAAGCCGACCCCTCTTTATTATCCACAATCGACATGAACAGTTTACTGAATGCAATCGATGAAAAAAATACGGACTATCTTGAAAATAAAACATTGAAAGATATCAATCAAGATGTATTTGATACTATCAATGAACAAAAATGCGACGATATTTTGAGAGAAAAGATGATAAAATCTCTATTAGGTTATCGTTATGTGAGCGAAATATACGAACTCCATTTGGGAAAAGCGGTGCAAATTATCAAAATGAAAGACGAAACGCCAAAATTGATAATCGCTGGGTTTGTTACCAACATTGAGTTTTTGGATAATGGTATTTATTTTGGTTGTAAAGGGTTCAAAAACCGTATGTTTAAATATAAATTTGATGATTGTTATATTTTTCAAAAACTTTCACAAAGTGAAATGTTGATATTGATGGCTTACGATAAAATATCCGGGCTATCTTGAAGGTTTTGCTAAGCCGAATGCGGAGCAAAATGAATAACGCTTGTTTTGAAAATATTGATACAATCATCCGGAATTTCGATAAAAGAGGTAGTTCCTTCGTAGGTGTAATGAAGTATCTCTGTTTTACCATTTTTTTCAAAAATATCGTAATGCGATGAGCCGTCTCCGTAACCTGACGTAACACCTTGTATAAATTTTCCTACGTATATAATGGGATTCATCGAATAATACTGTTCATTATTTTGAGACCAAGTTCCAGTTGTTCTGGTATAAGTTGTAGTAGCGTAATATTTACCGGGTATAGGTGTTAGTCGAAAAACCTCAACCTCATAAGGGACGGAAGGGACGGAAGGGACGGAAGGAACGGAAGGAACGGAAGGAACATTTATCTCCGTCATAAACATATATTTGTATTATGTGTTTATGTTTTTTCAATTTTGTCATATTCGAATATATGCATAATATATAATATGGAATCACAACATGTAGAACAACTCGACCCACGAAAATATACTTTGGATGATAAAGGCAACATACGTCCGGATTATTTGTTCTCTTATTGGATTTTATTATGGGTAGTCGTATATTATTTTTGTGGAAGGGCCAATGAAAGTAGCAAATGGTCAAAATATATTTATGAAAATATGAATCCTATCCCTTTTGTATGGTTAGCTCTGGTAGAAAACATAGTTTTATTCGTAAAAATATTGATATATAATCCGATTTGGTCAATAATTATCAAAGATTTAGCTATGATATTATTTACAAAAATATTAACTATTTACTTATTGAGTGGCAGTAAAATAAAAATAATAGAAAACATTTTGTTTGGAATGATATTGTTCATCATATATAATATTTATTTATGGTTCAATGGACAAAATGTTTATGACATTTACTCAAAAGTACATAAATATATTTTGGGTGGAGAAAATCGAACCCCGCTTTTTCAAATATTTTCATGGTTATCATCCAACAATACCTACGGATCCAGTGGAACCGAACCCACCACTGCCGCGACTAGTAACTGAAAGACGACTTTCGTCCATCAATTCCACATAAACTGGACATAGCGAGGGATGGCAAATTTGGAGAAGACGCGTATGTTTTTCCACGTTATATGCATGAAGACATGTATGTCCTTCGGGAATTTTCAAGCAACGAAATGCTCCCATGAGACTGCCTCGATATCCCGCATCAATAATGCCGATATGGTTGGCGAGCATGAGCGGCGTCTTGGACATACTCGAACGTGGAAATACCATATAAGCACATGTTTGAATGGTATTGGTTGCCGCTTCATAAAATACCATCTCTGTTTTAATTTCCATATCAATCATTTTTGTTGCGATTTCACTCGAAAATACCGTATTTTCGGGGACGAAAATATCAAACCCGGAATTGGGAAAAGGGTCACTTTTAAGGGACGCATTATGTTTGTCTACATGTTGTTTGTATAATTCTACCAATTCGTTGTTATCGGGATTGACCACTAATTTCAACACCGCAAAGTTGGAACTATTCGTAGGCGTATTCAACATATCAGACATATTCGATTATATTCTATACAATACAATATAATCTTTATTACGTTTTACTCCAAATATTTATGTGGGAGGAAGCGCCGCCAAGCATAATTTAATAGAACCCAGTGATGCCACATCATACTTGATAATAAGAGGCAAATCATTTCCTAAATACATCTCTAGATGACTGCATAAAGGGGTGCATTTGATAAAATGACTCAAACTTTTCAATGAAAACTCTCCCTGAATAATAACAGAGGCATCGGGTTTCTGAATAAAATTCATATTACCGTCAGATTCAGAACGGTATATACGAGAACTTGCGAAATTTCCCTCGCACGAAAAAATAAGGTCATTTCCGACCGATTTAATTTCGATTCTATCGGAAATACCGTTCAAATCGCGGATAATCTTTTGAAAATCCGTGGTGGGCAAATTGATGATGGTCGAATATTCCACATCGGGCACTATCAATTCTTCCGTATCAGGTTCAATAAGACGCAATTTCTGACTATAACATTGTTTGATATCTCCATTGTCATATTGAAGACCTAAATGAGATACAATACCATCGTTATAATCGCAGTTCTCTATATACATGGAAAGGGTATCGTCATTGGACATAGTAGAAATAACCCGGAAAAGATGGAGTGTATTCGCACATATAATGATTTTATCCGGATGACAAATGAATTGCTCAAATTTCTTGGCGTTCAAAATGACATTGACTAAAATAGTATGCGTCTTATCAAAATTGATGATTTTCATGCCTTCGGGAGTAAACGTGATGGTAGCATCCGTTAAAATATCTTTGATAGCGGTAATCGTATTTCGTATAGGCTGTATTTGAACAGTTTTAATAGTTAAAACATTGTTGGTCTCGTTCATTTAACGCACTAATGTAATTATATTTGTATGGGTGTAGTTATTTAAACCCTTTACATGTTTTTAAATTAAATAAAAAAGAATTTTTAATTTACAACAAATTTTTTTATAGTTTTGGAATGTTTTTCATTCCTAATCGTCCCACGCATCTACCACAATCACTTGACGAATATCACATGATACCGGCTTTTGTTTGACAGGCATCCAACGCCCCCCTGTAGAATTTTGATTATCTATGGATGATGACCACGCTGTTTTTATTTCCGGAATAATTTTATTAACTGTAGTAAAACGTACAGAACCGCTATGCGGGTCGAAACGTTTTGTATTTTTATTGTTCTTAATAATCGTGGAACGGCGGAAGAATTCCGCGTCTTTTTGTCTACGTTGATTCGCTTCAAAACGAGCTTTCTCCCATGGGCGGATACCGTGACTGCGAGCTCCCACATTTTCGAATGACATTACATCAGATTTTGTATCAACGAGTTGGTCTTTTGTTGATAAACGTTTGTCTGAAAAGAATGCAGTAGATGCCGATAATATTTTTGTTGTAGTGGATAATGTCTTACCTCCAGGGCCATCCATTGGCATAATTTCAGAGTAAAACGAAGCGGTAGTTGATGACATGTTATTATTGATTGGTTGTTTGATATTTACAGTATATTTGTAAAAAAGTATATCAATTTTTTGTAGTAAAAAATTGATATAATGATAATGGTATATATTAGTATATTATAATATCATGTTTCGGGCTAATAATTTTCTAAAAAATCGTCGAGTATTCAAACAACTCCGGTCTTTGACCTCCGTTGTTAGGAGGTTTCCCTCTCGGGAGCAGCTAAGCCGCTCCAAGTTGGTCTCCTTTGGAGACCATACCGCAAGCAGAGCTTGCTACAGTAAACACTCCAATATGACTAAGGTTAAGTTTTGCAGTGGTTCAGAGCGTAATACAAAGATTACGAATTATACTAATTGGTGGGAACATGAACATACGCATATAGTGTTAACATCAGGAATGGGTGTCGGAACATGTATAGGTTCGTATCATGGATATCAAGAATCAAAAAAAGATACTTATGGACAATGTATATTTTCGACAGTAATTTTTGGATGGTTCGGAGGGGTATCTGGTTATTTATTAACCATGTTTTGTCCAGTCACTGTTCCTATTGTTGTTGTAGCTACCATTGCCCGACAAATGGAGCCGGTTCAAGACCCCGAAAAAAAAGAATCAGATGTATACACCCTCCATGATAAAAGACCTACCTAATCATTCCGGGTCTATGACCCTCCGTAAAACGTCCTAATATTCTCCAATCGACAATTTATTATTTTCGAAGACCACGGAAAGTTGTGTGTATTGATCGTTACTGAATGTAAATATATAGGTTCCTGGAAGGAGCATATGCGGATATCTAAGACCGCTTTGATGGAAAGTATTTTGTTTACCCTTACTAGTATCTATAAATATAGGCGCATCTTTCGGCACCTCATAAACAGTGACCCTCATCTCTTTGTCAGCTGGTTCATCCATTTCAAACCATAACCTATTTTCTTTATGCGGTTCAGGAATGAAAATCGGAATAGGCTCCACCGTTCCTTGTGGAGCCCAACTTGGTAAGGAGGCGTTTACGCCTCCAACTACTAACTCTGTAGGTGGCCGTAGGCCACCGGAAGAGTTTGGTAAGGGGTCATTCGTTGTCGGATTTCCTTTGCGAAGCTTGGAAATCCTAGTCAGAGGACCCGAAGGGTCCTCAACCGAGCAACCGAAGGTTGCCAAGGGCAACGAATCTAGGTTTTGTTTTGCTGCGCTAGCCTGATCAGAAAATCTTCGATTTTCAAGCGGCTCTACAAAACCTTCAGCAAGCGAAGCTTGAGAATACAACGAAGAACTTAGTGTATGTTTTACTTCAAACGTCATTTTTACACCATTTCCAAGAGTAATTAACGATAGAATTTTCATGATTGTATCTATTATAATTGATACATACAATCATGTAAATATGTCTAATTCAATTTTATAATAATTTTATCTCATATCCTTTGCCAGACTTGACAATTTTACCCACCAAAATTAGTTCTCCCGTGCCAGCTAATGCTTGTTCATAACTATTCATGTCGTAGGCATCCAATGTCTTAGTATCGATGGCATATACCACTCCATTAATCGGTCGCGAGGCTTTCAGTTTCAATTTGCTCTTTTTAATGTTCATTTCTTGGCGTTCACTCAAGTCTTGTTGCAATGTAGGATAAGAAGCAAACGAATTGGAATCCACCTTTCCAAATCCGTAACATACGAGGTTCTCTTCTTTGTTCGTAGGATTATACAAACTACAATCGATGGCGGTTTCTTTCACCGCATCCAACAACTGTTTGTTAATATTGTTCTTGATAAAAGCGGATTCTAAGAGGGATTCGTCTGTAGTAATGGGTTTATTTTCAAGTCTACTTACATCACGGTTCATCATTTCGATGTTTTTCTTGTTGGTTTTTTGTTGTTCACTGAACACGGACAAATACAAAAATACTTTGACAGTGCGAAATTCTTCGGGTAAATCTTGATGACTGCATATACGTCGTGCGCGACCAATGACTTGGTCAACACGCACCATATGCCAGTAGGGCTCGACAATATGCACAAATCGGGTATTTTTAAGGTTGATGCCCTCCGCGCCGGAGGCGGTAATCATGAGAACCTGTATAATTTCCCCATAAAAATTATTTGTCGATGTTTCCCGCAATTTCGTTGTGATGGATGCTGGCACCATATCCCAATGGCTGTTATAAATATTACGTATAATTTCTCTTTCTTCCGGGGTTTCGGTGCCGGTATACAGAACAAAATGGGGTTTGCCCACATTGTCAATGTTTTCGATGATTGTCCATGTATCGTTTGAATCATTTTTTTTGATTTTAAACTCGGCGAATCCATTGGCTTCGAGAACTAGTTTCAAAATACCAATGCCTTCGATTGTTCGGAATTGACTGTATAAGAGATGTAGACCGCGGTTTTCCTTGTCCTGTAAATTCTCTAATATTTTGGCAAATTTGGGGCTATAAACGACCAATTTTTCTTTGTTCAAAAAATGTTCTTCTTCAGGACGATTAGGGTCATATTCCAAGAATTTAAGTGCGGCTTTGATTCTATTTTTGTAATCCGTGGGTTCTTTATATGTTTTCATACGTTCTTCGACATCATCCTCGGTGACAAATTCATTCATTGCCGGAACGGAATCAGGAGATAGAGCATCTATTTCAGCTTCACCAAACTCATCAGGTAGCGAAGCTACCTTTTGAGTTCGTAGTTGGACTCCTTTGGACTCCTGACCTATAATATCTTCTCCGACAGTTTCGACCGCATCTTTATCTGGCATGGGTCTTCCTGGTGGATTTGGGAACGCAAAGTTACATGCGGCGCGCGAAAAAATACGGTAAGCGGAGGAGACATTGAATAAATCTTCGGTATTTCCTTTTTTGGCTTCTTTCATTTTCTTGACCCGGTTACGTTTGTCTTGGTCAGCTTCTTCTTTTCGTATTTTTTCGTAATTGCCGAATTGAAATTCGCTCATTTCCACGGGGACAATATGGTAATTACTTCCACCCTCGGTCTTGACAAACGACGGCAATAGTTTTTCTTCCGCACTACGGAAATAAGAGGTAAGACCCAATATACGCTTTTTGAAGGCATTTTCATTCTTCATTTTTACTGTATCTTGGTCAACAAAGGTGGACAAAAAACTTTCCGAATCATCGGGTAATGCTTTCAATTCTTCGTAGGAGGAACCGGCTTCCACGATTTCCAAATGATTTTGGGTGAGAATGCGACGGACTTCCTTGATAAAATCTTCATCAGATATGTTGCCACTTTCGTCCAGAGTAACACCATCGTAATTATCCAAACCCCCTCCTTTATGTAAATCTTGATATACCCGGTCATTGTATTCTATAGTGGCTTCTGGTTCTACCACCAATAAATTATCATCATAATTAGGGTTCTCTTTCACTACGTCATGGTCTTTGTCGATTAAAAATTTGGGTTCCAATAGGTTATTCTTATTTTTATGGGTGTTATTTTTTTTAGTAACATGTTTTTTATGGCGTTGTGTTGCTTTACCCCCCTTCTTATTTTTATCAGTTGTCTTCCCCTTTTCCGTTTTTTTTACATCCTTTTCCGTATTAACGAACCCATAAGGATTACGAGTAATAGTCAAATTATTTCCAGAATATTCCACATAATCATATGTATTGAAATCTTGACGGTCAAACATTTTCATAATTTCTTCCTTATTTACTTTGAATCCCGCAGGTGCACTGGCCTTGACACGCAATTGAAATGTCCATTTCTTAATATAACCTCGTAAAATATTGAACAATATACCCAATTCATTCGGATAATTGATAATAGGAGTGCCGGTCAATAGAACAATTTTGGTATTGTTGGCTTTCATCAATTGGTCATATAAAATATAAGAAATACTCTTGGGTTGTTTGATTTTATTGACAATGCGACTAACAAAATTGTGGGCTTCATCAATGATAACAGTCGCGTTGTCGAATATATTTTTGGTATAATCTTCCGTCATTTCAGCGAGTTTGCGGCGGTTAAGACCATTATAATTAATATCAATGTATTTGGCACGAATCATGAGGTTAAGTTGTTCATCCACAGCTTCTTGTTGTTCGGTTTTCAAATCACCAAAGTTGGATTCTTTTTTGGTAATATCTACGAGCCAGGCTCCCTTATTACGTTGGATAGTTTCTTCAGGTATTTGGAGAACCTTGGACAAAATAGGCACATAATCAGGGTTTCCGGTGACCGAAATAAACTCCCAATATTGGTTTTTGCGATACATCAAATCACCACATTTTTTCAGCTCACTAAAAAAATTCATCTTGAGGGAGGCGGGAGTCATTACGACAATAGGGCGTTGAGTTTTCATGGATTCGGCAATTGCAATACTGGTGCAACTCTTCCCCGAACCCAGTGAATAAAACAATAATAGACCTCGATAGGGTGTATATAAATTCAAATATTCGCGGGCAACTTTTTGATGGGTCAATAATTTGAAATCGACGGTATTTAATGTATCACAGGATACATCCGATGATTTATCGAGAACCTCTTTGCGGTAAGGACGGAAAAGCTCAGCTATTTTTTGCACATAGAGTTTGCGATTATTCATGTAGAAATTGGATGTTTTTACTGTGAATTTCTCACGTTTTGGCAAGCGGTTGACCAGAATTTTTTTACCGACCTTGACCTCTTTTCCGAATTCGAATTCTTCGTAGGTTTTGCGGGTTTGTCTCGTCTTTTCTGCAACCTTTTCTTCCTTTTCTTCCTTTTCTCCTTCTTCTTCTTCTTTTGGTGAATTACGTTTAGCCTTAGGTCTACCTTTTTTCGGTTTAAAAACTACAATTTCTTCATCTATTTGTTTTTCTGGTTTCTCTTCTTTTTCTTTTTCTTCTTCCTTTTCCTCTTGTTTTTCTTCTTCCTCATCCATACCTATTTTTTCGAAATCCATCGGAACATCAGCAGCTTCAATCGCTTCATCTATTTTTTCCGCGATGGTGATTGTTTTTTTCGGTCGTTTGAAATGAACTGAATCTTCTACTGGATTTTCTCCATAATTATTACCATTAAGGAGCGGCACCTTAAAAGATGGATTCTTATCAGTTTCCGAATCTTTGGTTAACCGTTTTCGCTCTACCACTCGAATGTTGGTATATTTGTTTAAACGGGTTAAAATAAGTGCACGATTCACATCAACATCACGGCGTTTATCAGCAAAAACAATGGCAACACGTTCTTTGATAGGATTATCATCTGTATCAATATCCTTATCGGTTGTAATTTTTCGAATAACTACTTCTTCTACTTCGATATCTTCTGATATATTCTCGTCCCCCAATTTTCCTGGAATCTCTTTTGGTTCCATTTTTTTACCTACAATTCCGCGTTTCAATTGTATCTTGAAAATAGGCTGGGGTTTGGCCATTCTTTTTATTTTTAATCTATCTAAAGGACCACCCATATTTATTTTTTCTATTTCATCGGACATTATATCTTATAATATCAATTGATTTTATTTTTACACCATTCAAACAATTGCATTTTGTATAGCCTCCAATGTACTGGGACGATACAAGGTAAATTGTTTCTTGTTATGTAAATATCGAATGGTGCTCAATTGTTTTTTTTTATTGTAATTGCTTAACATACATAAATAATCAAGTGCGCTATAATCGTCGTTATCTTTGATGAACAGATCCGCACCATTATCTAAAAATAATTGAACTAATTCGTGATATTTTTCGTCTGTATCATAATGTGTAAATAAAAAGGTTGATACAAATATTCCCATAAATGCGGTATGTCCACTTTCATTTTTACGATTTGGATCCGCACCATACTTGAATAGTGCGCGAAATACATCAATTCTTGGCATATTAACCGTCATATACATCAGTGGGTCCGCATCAATACAAAAATAATGGTTAATGCGAAAATAATTAAGAACTTTTTTTATACCGTAACCTTCCGTTCTCGCATTTATATCAGCACCTCCTTCCAATAATAGGTGAACCATTTTCGCTGTAATACAATTATGTAGAGAACTGTTTCCATGACTATCCTGATAATTGATTGACGCACCACGTTCTATGAGTTCTTCTATAATTTTAACTTGTGAATTATATATATCTGAACCTTCTTGAATCTTATAGTAATTCATTTTATAATCATCCATTAAATCACATAATAGTGAAGGATATATTGTAGCACCATGTTCTAATAACAAATAAAATATTTCGACCATCCCGTGCTCACCAGCAATAGATAATGGGGTATGTAATTGATATTGATTCTTTATCTGATAATCGATGAAGTTAGGTTTTCTTAATAACAGCTCTTTTACCTTATTTATATCATTAAATATGATTGCTTTATGAAGTCGTTCTTCTGGAATATATTCGTCATAATCAATCGCATCCGGATAATTATTAACGAATGGTTCAATATAACTTATATAAAATCCTTTGGATAAATGGTATAAAATTGTATGATTTTCGTTGTCTCGTAAGGTTAAATCTGCTTTATTTTTTATGAAGAAATCGATGTTGATATTATTGGAATAACACATCGGCACTTTTCCCAAATTATCACGTTTATTTATGTCACATCCGATATCAAATAAATGTTGTAAATAATAGTCATATACATACGTATTTTGTGTTTCTTCTTGTATACGTTTTGCACGGTAATATTTTGTAAATATATGCAACAAATTTTCACCGTCTTCATTGCAAGTATTGATGTCAATTTTTGAAAATAAAAACATTATGTGGTCATCCGTATTTTTTGAGTATTCACTGTTCGTTTTTTGTATTTCTAAAAATAAACGTTTATTCATGTTTTCTGGAGATTCAAACATATATGTTGGCAGGTATGAATTTCCCGGTGGTTTTACATTTACAGTATTTCCCATAATAGTGCACTCGTAGATATAACGTAACTAAATATATCTTTATGTGATTTTAGTATCCACTTAATTGTTGAATCGCCGCATCACAAGCAATCTGTTCCGCCTTTTTCTTGATTTTATGTTTACCCTCCCCTAAAAACAAAAATATTTTATTATTTACCGACATATATTCGTGTATTTCTTGATATGTTGTAAACTGACTGCATCTCATATATTTTTTGCTGGAAACGGCGTGAATTGGTTGTCCCAAACATAGAAATACCCCCATGTGATACCCGTTATCTATGTGATGTTCATTCATTTCAATGTAATGCGGGGTTACCTTGAACTCCTTCTGTATTTTGACTTGGAGAATATTTTTGAAATTATCATCATTCCGAATCAAATTAATCCAGTCGACATGTTTTTCAAATACGTTTTCCACGAAAATCTGAACCATTTGAAACCCGGGTCCAGTGACAAAAACGTTTTTAAACCAATTATCTTCGTCATTAACTGTGATTTTGTTAAAATCAAGGAACATGGCACCTATAAAAGATTCGAATAAACAACCTAATTTTTTCAGATTCGTTCGCGTTTGTTTCAATTCCGCGTGTTTAGACAGGACAAACCATTTATGAAGCCCCATTTCCAACGCCATTTTTCCTATCGCTTCGTTTTTTACTAGAGCAATCTTTTTTTCTGTCATAAATCCCTCATTTTCTTTAGGGAACCGCCGATACAAATAATATTTAGTGATACATTCTAACACACCGTCACCTACGAATTCCAATCGCTCGTTCGATTTAGTAAATAGAGGTAAACAATCATCGGGTTTGGGAACAATAGTAATGTTATTTTGTTGATTTTCAATGTTTGGACGGCGAATATAGGACCGATGAATGAATGCGCGTTTATACAACGTGAAATTATTGATATCGACATCAATACCGTAATTTTTCAATACTGTTTGTATTTCACTAGGTGTTATGATCTTATTTAGGGGATTATATGGGTCAAAAATATAAATATCATTCCCGTTTTGATTTTTTTCAATACGGATATCGTCGTCGGCGTGAAAGGTGGACGTAGTGTTCATTATATTTGAGAAATAGAATGAAAACAACAAGAGGGTATACTGTATTTATCAAAAAGCGTTTATATTCTTTTACAAAATAATATATATTTAGTGTATATAATAGACAAATGGTTCTATCAAATTCTGCGAAGCGTGCCAGATATCAAAATACAATTATGAATCAAAATCAGGGAGGAGGGTCCAAGAAAGCTGGTTTGGTGCCTCTTGCTACCAAAACTCAGGCAAAAATGATTGCGTTACGTAACCGTCATTTACCTCAGAGCCGTGCATTCATGGCTATGACGATGAACCCCCGAGTCAGTCAATCTGCCAACATTGGCAGACGCATGAATCTTGACTACTGGCATATTCCCGGCACCAAGTAAATCATATTGTGTAAAATGATATAATAATAATTATTTATTATATCATAATAGAAATTATAGATATTATTAGGATGAAACTTATAATCGATGAGAGAGAACATGATTTATACGAAAAATGTTATTCTATTATTAACACCGAAGGAAATACGACGTCCATACAACTTATAAAACGGGTTCTCCCCATTGGTGATATTCTTATTCAAACCGACGAAGATAAAGACGTAATGTTGGTCGAACGAAAATCGTTTGCGGATTTGATGGCAAGTATCAAAGATGGCAGATACGAAGAACAGTCTTATCGGTTGACGTATTCGAGCGGGTTCCCGTCCCATAATATTGTTTATTTGTTGGAAGGAATGTTCTCACAATTGAAAAGTTTAACCGAAAAGAAGATTGTATATTCAGCAATTACATCTTTGAATTATTTCAAAGGGTTCAGTGTTATGAGAACAGCGACAGTGCGCGAGAGTGCAGAATTGTTGGTGTGGATGACGAATAAAATCGACCGCGATTTTGTCAAGGGGAAAATACCTGCTTATCTAATTACACCTTCGCTCATTGAAAATGCGCGTGGTAACGTTAATTTGCCACTGGAATCGCCCCCAGAAGGGGGCGATTTAAATCGGCAAAGGTGTAACACATCTTTTACTACAGGAAACATTCCTGAAGAAACATTAGATTGCAACACCGATTTTGCAAAGCAAAACCTTGTGTTGAATGGTGATTTTGTTCCGGTTCACTTGAAAAGCGAAGCTTTTCTGACCAAAGTGAACCCGCACAAAATACTCCAAAACGTAGTTATAGAAGAAAATACTTATCATGATGTAAACGCACCTAATTACTGCACTGTGGTCAAAAAGGTGAAAAAAGATAATATCACCCCCGAAAATATAGGTGAAATTATTCTATGTCAAATACCGGGTATCAGTTCGGTAACCGCTATGGCTATTATGAAAAAATTCAAGTCATTTCCTCATTTTTTGGACGAGATGAAGAAGTCTACCGAAGTATTAGAGAACCTTGTATGTGAAAATAATGGAAAATCACGTAAAATTAGCAAAGCATGTGTAGAGAACATCAAACGGTTTTTATTATCGGATAGCTAAAACTACTGTTTGATTTAGTTCATTATATTTGGGTAAATCTTTTGTTAGTATGGATAATATACATAACTGGACAAGACTCGGCAAAATTGTTTGTTTTTTTGTTTTTATTTCATCTAATAGGTTGTCTTCATGAAGTGGAACAGCATAATAAGCACAACTTTCATCTTGTAAAAGGTCAATTAAACGATATAAACGTCCCTTTATTATTTCACCTGATACAAGTGAATATTCGTTGTCATTTATGCGTTGACTTATACCAACATGTGGATACTTTACACTTTCCATATAAACATAAATTGGATTGGGTGCAATTACTTGCCCAATTGTGATTGTTCTACATACAAATAACCTGTGAATTATATTTTTTTTTCTTAATAAATCAAACTGCATAAGAAGTATTTTTTGGTTGTTATGAATATTTGGACTGGTTAAGCTATATATTTCCAATATTTTGGAATATTCATCAATCGCTTTATCTACGATTAACCATGATTTTATATCATACATGGTCGGTGTTGCAATCTTTCGGTTTGAGCATAGCTTAAACTCAGGAAGGTTTGAAATATTCGGTAACATATTATATTTTGATATATAGTGGAATCATCTGTATATAGTGCTAAGTATTCAATTTTGTATCACATTCAATAAGCTTGGTCATCCGGTTATAATATAACTCTAATATATATTATAAAATTTTACAATATATATGGAATTTATAAACTCAATCTTTACTAATCAACTTGGATTAAAAACAGATATAATAAAAAAGTTGAAAACTTATTCAGAAATAAAACATAAGTATGCTCTTGGTGATGTTATTTATCGGACCGGACGCATAGAACATTTTTCACAAAATGCTAACAAATTTGGTTTACATGGCGTTACAAAAGCTAGAATTTCTGAACATCCAATAAATGATGACGAAATTCCAAAGGAAGAAATTATTGAACCTGTATGGTTCACACCATATTTAGAAGTTGCAAAAGGTTACTGTTATAATGAATTGAATAATTGGGAAAAAAATCAAGAATTATATAAAAAATTAAACATGAGTGACGAAGAATTCATAAAAATATTTCCAAAACCATCCGATTGTGAAACATATTCATATGTTCCAAACGATATGAGAAGAGATAAAAAATTATTATTTTTAGATTTAACAGGAACTCCGACTGATGAAGTTGGTC
>TBL_comb47_HYPODRAFT_10002293_pt1 | contig 23738 bp, 16 predicted proteins | sample TroBogypolimnion_40_FD_10682 | JGI IMG/M metagenome (IMG submission 10682)
AGTGGTTCTGGCTCCACAACCGCTGGAAACTACCCTGGACTCGACCATTTTCGAAGAGTAAAAACGGCACCACAATAAGCTAAAGCTACTTGCCCCACACAAGAGGAATGATTTAGGGGACGGTATTCATATCGAGATTTAGGGGACGGTATTCATATCGTACAGTAACATCATTTATCGTTATAGCAACAGCTACAGATGCTCTTTTTATTGAGGATAAGCAAAACTTTCCTGTAAATTAAAGTATAATTTATGTAAATTATTATTTTTTTTAATTGTTGACAGCGTATGCCAAGAGGTCCGAGACTTGATTCCCCTGGTACTCTGCATCATGTGATGGTCAGGGGAATAGAACGAGGCCCGATTGTGATTGACGAACAAGACAGGGAAGATTTTGTGTTTCAAATGGGCCGGTTATCAAAAGCTACCGGAACGGCTGTTTATGCTTGGGCTATCATGACCAATCATGCCCATATTCTGCTCAAAAGCGGTGCAGATGGGATGAGTAGCTTCATGCGCAAACTTCTTACCGGATACGCCATCAGGTACAATAGAAAGCATCATCGGCACGGATATCTTTTCCAGAATCGTTATAAATCAATTGTTTGCCAGGAAGACCTATATTTTCAGCAGCTTGTCAGCTATATCCATCTTAATCCATACAGGGCAGGGCTTGTGCATTCGCTGAAAGAACTGGACACTTATCTATGGAGTGGTCATGCTGTTATCATGAAACTGCATGATAATGACTGGCAGGCTCGGGATTATGTGCTCCAGTATTTTGGTCTGCAAGAAGGTCAGGCACGAAATGCTTATCGTTCATTTGTTGAGGCAGAGAGTCGTATTGGTAAAAAGTCTGAATTGACAGGTGGGGGTTTGATTCGGTCACTTGGCGGTTGGTCAGAAGTTAAAGCTTTGAGGAAGCGTGGAGAACAACAGCTTGGAGATGCGCGGATTCTTGGTGATGGGGATTTTGTTAAAGAAGTGCTTGATCAGGCTGAATACAACGTAAAATGTCAGTTAAGCACTTTGGATAGAAAGCGGTGTGCTGTTGTGGAAGTACAAAGGCAATGTGAAGCAAGAGATGTTTCGATCGTTCTTCTGCAATCAGGAAGTCGGCAGTCGGGGTTATCACGATTGAGAAAAGAAGTGGCGGATACGTTGGTTAGGGAATATGGATTATCGTTAGCCGAAACGGCAAGGCTGCTTGGAATATCCACCTCAGGAGTTGCCGAAATTGTTAGAACAGCAGTTCGGACAGTATGATATGAATGTCGTCCCCTGATCGACTATGATGTAATTGCTTTTTTATCTACTTTCAGTTAAGGTGTTTTTTTATGTTCGTATAAATTTGAAGCCTTTCAGTCAGGAATGCTGTGTTACCGTGAATAACGCATTACATGGTAGTCAGTTCGATACCCCACACATTTTATCTTCATAATACTCTTTGCAAAATCATGAGTACATGAATGAGTTATAATCTTGTATCTCATAATAATCCAACAAGGAGCTATCATGTCTGGAGAAGCCAATGACTTAACAACCCTTTTCACTGCTGATTTCAATAATCCATTAGATTCGGCTGACTGGGATTTCAACCATTGGGCAGCTGTCAATAATCCTTCATTTAATGGACAAACTCAATATATCCAATCGCTTCCGTCAGTGTCAAATGGCATATTACCGCTCTTGCTCTATACATATAACCCCACCAACGGCCCCGTGCCTTCCTTCTATGGTACAGAAGTAGTCACCACCAAGACATATTCGCCTGGAGTTTCTATTGAAATTAAGGCTAATTTTGCAGGCATTTTACATGCGGGTATTGTCGGAGGAATGTTTCTCTACAATTACACAGATGCTAGCCATCATGACGAGATCGATTTTGAAGCGTTGTCTAGTCACCCAAACCAGATTCAGACCAACGTCTATACGAATGTACCCCTTGGCACAGGTAATCCTCATTCTAATCAAATTTCTAGAGCATTAACTGAAGAACACACCTATAGTATCGAATGGTTCCAAAATGCAATACGATGGTTTGTTGACGGTCAGTTGCTTCGAGAACAGACCTCGAATATTCCACAGAATCCGATGGCACTGCATTTGGATATTTATGTTCCTGCGTCGGAATTGGGTGTACGCTTACGATCCAGCACTGCATCCAGTTATTAATGCAAGTGCTGATACAACCTATGCTTTTAATATCGATTCTGTGAGTATCGGACAGCTTCCAACAATTCAAACTGGTACTTCAGGTAACGACATTTTTAATGGTAATACAGGTGTCAAGACCGTTCTTTTTTCAGGAAATGAAGCCGACTTCACAATCTCACAATCTGGATCAGGATTTTCAATCAAAGATAATGTTGGCACAGGAGGTGCTGACACGGTTATGAATATCGATACCCTTCTATTCAGTGACCATACGCTTTCAATTGCAGCAACGCCTACGTTACATCTTTTGGAATCATACCGGATATATAAGGCAGCTTTCGACCGTGCCCCAGATTATGGCGGGTTAGGGTATTGGTTTAATGTTATGAATCATGGTACATCTTTAACAGAGGTTGCAGGAGATTTTATTAATAGCAGTGAGTTCAAAGCGATGTATGGTTCAAATCCTACAGACTCAACTTATGTAACTCTTCTTTACCAGCATGTACTTGGTCGCACTCCCGATCAGGGCGGATACGATTACTGGATTAATGCCCTTCATTCAGATTCCCGAGCGCATGTTCTTACACAGTTTTCTGAGTCATCAGAGAATATTGCAAATCTTGCTGGTGTCGTTGCTAATGGGATCATCTATGAAGCGTATGGCAACTAAAGATTAGGTGGAACTTCATGTTCTCAAAAATCGAACAGTGGAGATTATTGTTTCCCAACGATACGAGCCTGGTTATGACCTCGAAGCATTGCTTCATGGGTACTTTCGGATCCATACGGTAAAATCAACATTCAAGGAGGTTATTGGTGCTATGGCCTGCTTGAATGTTGATTGTATTGGCAAACACAGGGTATCAGCGTCAGAGGGAGGGAAATAGTTTTGGTCAACAGCTAACAAAAATGCACTTCACCTCAGCATCATGTATATTCCATGCGAAGCAGAATAAATTTATTTTTTTCGCCGGCAACAGTAATAATGCGCGGAATATATACATCTTGTAAAGGGAAAATTCTTAAGGGAAGCTCGTACTGTACGATATGCATGTCGTTCCCTAATTATCGAATTTGAGTATTATGGATTCCAATAATCTGCCCCATCTGCCGCGTCTTGACCATGTGCGTTTTTTTGCTGCTAACCTGGTTTTTCTGTTTCATGTCCTTCACTACTACTACCTTCATTGGCAGCCGCTGATTGGCTATCCGTGGATGGGCCTGATCAGTGAAGGGCATACCGGCGTTGGTCTCTTTTTTACGTTGTCAGGTTTTTTATTCATGTTGATTGCCCTGCATAACCCTGTGATTGATTATAGACGTTTTATACGTAACCGATTCTTGCGGATTTTCCCAATGTTTTTGACGGTGTTTTTTATTGCGATTTCTATTGGACGTGATGATTTCAGGGCACAGGATATTCTCTATCTTTTTTTTTCCAATCTTGGTAAAGCTCCTACATCCATTCATTTTATTACGGGTGCGGCATGGACAATTTCCCTGGAGTTTACTTTTTATCTGCTTTTTCCCTTTCTAGGAAGGTTTGCCCGTGAAAAGGGGCCTGGCTATTTGCTCAAATTGTTGCTGCTGATGCTTTTGTTTAAGCTGGGCGCCTATGGAGTCACCGAGCGAAGTACGCACATGCTATACTCTACGCTGGTTGGGCGGTTTGATCAGTTTCTTATTGGAATGCTGGCAGCCCTGCTTTACAACCGCAATAAGGAATATTTGTCTCAACGTGGTTCCCTCCTCATGCTGCTGGCGTTTATTGTGGTTTTAATCAATGCAGCTGTTCAGGCAAGGTATGCCAGCTTTTTTCTTGTGCAGCCAAAGCAGGTTTTTTGGATTTTCTGGTCGATGCTTGAAGCGGGAGGTTGGGCTCTATTTATTACAGCCTGGGTGTCGGCAAGGTTTGAATTGCCAAAATGGCTCGACAGATTTATGCGGCGTGGCGGTGAAATCAGTTTTTCTTTCTATCTGATGCACGCGTTGGTTATTTACTTGACTTACCAGGCCTTTGGTGTATTGAGACTCACTGGTAATATCGTTGCAGATGGGATTTTTACAGCTGTTGGGCTTTACATTTTAACTTGGACAGCAGCCACCCTGAGCTATGAAACCATTGAAAAACCATTTCTTGGACTTCGCAGCGGATATGGCAGGCCACAGCAATAACAGTGATGAAAACGGATATGAAAGCAACATGTTCATTGAAATGAACTTCGAAATATAAGATAAGTATCCCCAAGAATTAAATGTGGAGATATTTTTTTATGCGTTTGCGAATGGAATGAAGCTGACTTAAATAAAATTTTTTAAGCTGCCAGCTTTTTAAATTAAATAGTTGAAAGTGTATAGGGGGAGGAGGTGATACCTGCTCATGATTGGAATACCAGCTTATGTAGCTGGGTTCATTTGTGGAAAATGGGTCTGGAAATGCTTTTTTTAAATCTTCTCTTGATCGGTATAAACTGCGGGCATCTACCGATATAATTTTTCCGTTGTCATAATAGTCATATTTCCATTTACTGAAATTACTATGACCGTGATCTGCGTTTTCAAGGTCTTTTCGATATTCATCCCAGATTTCACTCGCTATTACCTGATCAGCTGCGTATTTATTTAACATGACAAGACCTTCTCCACTGTCATATCCGGTGAAATGGTAAAACCGTAAAGGTTTGGAGCCTGCAAGAAGAGTATTTTCGTTGTTTCTGCTGAGAGGTCGGTGAAAAATATTCCAGGTAGCAACATTGTATCCTCGGTCTCTGACTATATAAAGTCTGTCGAAAAAGACTGGTGCAAGATCACACCATCTCTGGTCAGTAAAAAGCCCATTGGGTATGTCATTGGTACAAAAATGATACAAGCGGTTTGCCCACCACATGATAAAGTCTAATCCCTGACCAGATGTTTTGGCAGCAAAAAATCCGAGATTAAAGATACCGTGTTTGAGTGAGCAGATCTCATTGTCTATAATTGCATCAAGCTTATCTTCAGAATCAAGCATATGAGGTGTTAATAAAATATCGTATGTGTCAAGTAGTTTATTTAGAGGTTCTAAAGAATTAAATACCTTGATGTCAGGGTCAAGATACATTATTTTATCATGGTTTCTTTCCTTGGCAAAAAATTCAGCTGCAGACCCTTTCACTGCAGTGCAAAGCTCAACGACAGTATGTCCGTAAGTCCATGATTTTAGATTTGGTAAAGGCAATTGCTCAAGGGTTAATATTTCATCGAAAGGTTCTTGAACAAGATCGAATCCAGAGGGAATACTATCTGCTAACACAAGGATAAAAAACCAATCAGGATGGAATTTTTTTAGTGATTTTGCTAAAACTCTTGCTTTTGGAATATAGCTGTTTGTTACAGATGTATAGATAAGCATTAATTAATTATTATTGTTGAATAACAATATTGATTGAATTTATAAAAATTGATTTAACTGTATTTGTGTTATTATATTTATAATTGTCATGCGCAGTGCCACTCTCTTAATAGAAAAGTATTATACATCTATTGCCATACTACAGGTAGTTGTGATATAGTGAGTTATTTCATCAAGTGCTGTTCTTGCGTCAATTTTAGAGATAATCAGAGCTTTGTCATAATTTATGGCTCTTTCAGCAGGTGCGCCTATATTAAACACTGCCAAAGGCAGATTCATCTGCATTATTTCTTCAGATGTGTATGAAAATGTTTCTGGCCAAATTGCAGGCGTCAGGAATATATCAATATTATTTTGAAGAATAATATGTTGCAAACGATCATGAGTATATTTTCCTGTTACGGTTAGATGTTTGCTATTAACTGAAGTTGCGATCTCTCCAATGATAATGATTTGAATATTTCGTTGTTCTTCTTCTATTATAGAAAGCATTTTTTCGACAATGGCTGCACCTTTAGGAATCTGTATATTACCAAGGATACCGATGCTGATGGTGTATTTTTTTGACGTATTTTTTTTACTTAAATCTTTTTCTAACAGCCAACTGTTGAGGTGATCAGTGGTGTGAGGTATAACAAGTATTTTGTCATGCGAAATATTGATGTAGGCCTTTAATAGGATCTCTTTTGATGAATGTGAGAAACAGATGATTTCATGGCTTTTATCCAGGATATACTTCCATTTTCTCCTCCAGAAAATTATATCAGGGTTTTTGTAGAATATGCGAAACTCTTGATTGTTTTGAGTTAAGCAATTCAAACAGTGTGAAATATTGTCGGGTGGCCCGCAGAACGTATCAGTATGATCAAGCAAAGTATAGCAAGGGCAAATGCAGAAATAATCGTGAATGAGCGTTGTCAGTTTTGCATTGTGTGACTCTTGTAAGGAAAGAATTAAGTCCAATAAGGTAGAAATTGTTGGGAAACTCACGGTTTCACTTAAAATTACCCTATCAATTTTAACGTATTTTGTTAAAATATTTTTTATTTGTTCAATGTTCTTGGTGTAAAAAGAGAGATTATGCTTATTGTAAAAAAAACTTAAATCATAAGTTTTCCTGTGAAAATTAAAGGTGAAAAGTAAAATTTTATTTCCACTTGACACTTCTTTTTTTATATAATTATTCCGATAAAGGTTTGCCCCTCCCCCAAGATCATGATCAATGAAAAGAATGCAATCGGATTGACTTATATAAGTCGATAAAATATTAAGCTTAAGGAATTGGCATATCTCTCTCAATGGATAAGTCCGAAGGTATTTGTCTTGAGGTACCTTATTTTTGTATCGCATCGATGCAGAAATGGAATCAGAGAATGTTCTGTTTCTGTGATTATAGATAAAAAGATTTGGGACAAGGACGTTCCGGTATCCTTTTTTAAAGGCATTGAGGCTCCATTCCATTTCATCGCCATACTCCTTTCCGTAAAATTTAGTGTTAGATATATTGATTTGGTCAAATATCTTTTTGTTAACACCCATACAAAAGACACCTCCCGATGAAATATCAGGATAGTTATTTATAGGAGTCAAGTTCTTAAAGAAGTTGTCAATATTATTTCCCGAGAAGTTGATGCCGTGAATATCATCATTCAACGATTCCAATGCCTCATATAAGCTATTATCATTGGTAAATGGTGTTGTAGTGGCAATCAATGTATTTTCTATAATAGGACGCATGAGTCTCTCCAACCAACCACGTGGAAGCTCACTGCATGAATTTAATATAACGAAGTGATTTTCTGATGATTTGGCGGCATGATTGACTGATTGTAAAAATCCGATAGTTGAAGTATTTCTTAAAAGCACAATTTCTAATTGTGGATGTTCGTCTTTGAATTGTTTCAAAAATGGGTATACCTGTTCGTCTGTGCTGCCGTCATCGATTAACATAAGACGATATGGAGAAGATGTATTATCAACTATGTTTTTGCATAGTGTCTGCAAAAGGTCAAGTTGATTGAATACAGGAATGATAATATCAATGGTTACATCAAGGTGATTTAATGAGTATCCATCAGATAATAAAAATTCGTTATATAAATTTGCAAAGTTGCATGAATGATCATGACTTCCTGTTGTGTTGTGATTTAAGTCAGTTGCCTTAGATTTATTAAAAATATAACTAATTTTTCTTGATCGCTTTATGACTGAATTCGAAAGATTTCTTATTGGCTTTGTTATTCGCCAGCTACTGGAATTTTCCATTTTATGTATTGCAGAATCAAGAGTATCAATACGATCCTGAAGTGTGCCGATATTTGTATATAAATTATCAATCGTTGTTTGTAGTGTATTATTATCATGTTCTTTCTGGCTGACAGAAGTTATAAGCTGATTAACTTCATCATCTAAGTCAAGTATTTTATTATGTAAGTCAAATATCAGGGCGTATTCCTCAGGAAATAAGGCATGAATAAGGGATTTCCTATCTTCAATAAAAACCTGATCATTATTATTTGAAGAATATCCATGAGGATTATATACGGCAATGGTTTGATCAAGATAGTTTATCCGGATATCTTTTCTGAAAAACCATCGCATATTGAATACCCAGTCAGCGAGAACTTTGTACTTTGTCTCAAACCTTCCTAACTGCTCAAAAAGGTCTCGTTTAAAGAATAATGCCTGATGGCAGATGTTTTTTTTCAGAAGCTTGAGCGGTGTGAATTGTCCGTCATAAAGATGCCCGTTTTTTCCCCACATAACATTTCCGTACATGACATTGTTTTGCTCAATTTCAGCAGAACAGAAGATGCGTGAAAGAACATTATCGTTAAAAAAAGTGTCATCACTGCCCATAAAATAAAGCCAATCGCCTGAGCACTTTTCAATACCCTTATTCATGGCATCATAAATACCATTGTCTTCTTCTGAAATAAGTCTTATATGCGGGTATTGAAGGGAATACTTCCTTACGATTTCTACCGTCTCATCAGTAGACAGATTATCGATAATCAGGTGTTCTTTATGGGTATATGATTGCTGTGTTACGCTCAGAATGCATGTTTCAAGATATTCAGCAGAGTTGTAGGTTGGTGTAATAATAGATATTTTTGGGTAATTCATAGAACTAGTACTCTTATTTGAAGCCTTCCATTTCTGCTTCGATCATTTGTAAAACCACATCCGCCAAGTCAGTCTCAGCTTTCCATCCCATCAAACGCAATGCCTTCCGGGGATCACCGCAGCCGTATGGAATATCGGTAGGTCGGAATATCAAAGGGTCAATATCGGTATGATCCTGCCAATCAAGACCAAAATGCCGAAATGCAAGGTCCGCAAACTCAGCAAGAGAATGGCTTTTGCCAGTTGCTATCACAAAATCATCACCGTTCTCTCTCAGCAGCATGCGCCACATTGCTTCAACATATTCAGGAGCCCATCCCCAGTCACGCTGAATGGTTGTGTTGCCTAAATGAAGTCGCTCCCTGCTTCCACTGGCGATACGGCATGCAGAAGCAATAATTTTTCGGGTAACAAACCGTTCAGGACGCAAAGGCGATTCATGATTGAACAGGATTCCCGTACAGGCAAACAAGCCATATGCTTCACGATAATTGGAAACTTGCCAGAATGCAGCGGCTTTTGCAACGGCATAGGGGCTTCGTGGCCGAAAGGGTGTTTCTTCATGTGCCGCCTCCTTCAGGGTATCCCCGAAGCATTCTCCTGATCCTGCGTTATAGAATCGGATAGGTCTGTCAAGAAAACGAATGACCTCCATCAGGTTGATGGTTGCAGACAAGATACTTTCAAGTGTTTCTACCGGTTGATCAAAAGAGAGTCCGACAGAACTTTGCCCTGCAAGGTTATATATTTCATCAGGTTGAGTTCTGCTCACCACCTGAAGGACACTCCTGAAATCATTGAGTGCCATCGACTCAAGCCGAACATTATCCCGTATGCCTAATCGAACAAGGTTACTGAAACTGCTGATCTGGGCATCCCGAGAGCTGCCCACAACCTCATACCCCTTTTCAAGCAGAAAACGGGCAAGATATGCTCCATCCTGCCCTGAAATACCACATATCAACGCTCTCATTAATATTCGTGTGTCACCAGTTTCAATGCATTATTTTGTAGAAACCATTTTTCCCGCCCTGACCCTTTAGGCCTCAACCCTCAACCTGAGCAATGCTGATCAGTGCCTTATTGCACGAAGGGTTACATTACGGATCATCCAGGCAGCCACTCTTTGATCACCATTTCCAAGAGGAGTTGCACTCCCATCAGTTTCGAGAGTAATAGTCCCTATGTCCGCCGGCAATACATCAATAACCTTATCGAATAATCCCATTTTATCTCCGTTGCTGTTCAGGAGGTAATCAATACTGGTTCGATTTCGTTTAATGACATGCAGATGTAACGTCTGTTTTCCTCGTGTATTGTACTCGAACCGCAGTTCAGTCAGCGAAGCAATATCAGAGTTACCTAATGCCTCAACCGAAAAGTTTACAGTATGCTCCACCCAATGCCACCAATTCTTTCCATCACTTTCACGTTCATAAGCTCCCGTTATCGACCTGATTCTTATCACATCGCAACGATCGTCGATAATCCCCACACGGAATGGACCAATTTGTTTTCCCTGACTCAGCCAACGGTTTTGTCCGGCGATGGGTTCTATAACCAGGCCTCCTGCATGCAATGTATTTGTTCTTTGTATTTCGGGCAAGAGTTGATAGATGTATCCATCATCACTCCAGTCCGACGCCAGTTCTCTGTCAAACAAATAGAGAGTTGCCATTTGTCTGAATTTAAGGTGTTCGCCTCCAAGAGCAAGATAAATTTGTTTATTATCATGGCAAGATTGAAGGACGGTATTCCGTAACTCGATATAAAAGTGGCTAAGGTCTTGTATTCCCTGGTAATACCCCATAAGTGGCAGGATGCGGGAAATACTGCTTTTTGCTGTGCTCAACAGGGTTATGACGAAGAGTAATGGCAGCACCACATCCATCGTTTTTTTTATGGATGCCCGCAATGACGCCAGGGAAGATAAAACCAGTACCATAACAAATGGATGCGCCCACTCAGAGAGTTTGAACTGACTCCAACTTTGACCGGTTCCTTTCATGAAAGGTGACGGAACAACATATCGGTAATAAAGAAACCCTGTGAAAATAAACAACAGAAGAACCATGGTTGGCATAAGCACACCTCGAGAGTCTTTTTGCCACAGAAAACGTATTCCCCCAAGAGCAATTCCTGTCACCAGGATGAGCAGGAGTAAACCCGTAAAGAAAGAGACAGTCCAGGTGTTGTCCGGCGTTGACCATTGAAAAACATCCCAGGCCCCGCCATGTACCCCGAGCGCGTGAGCTATAAAACCAGAAAGCGACCACTCGACAAATGAGCCGACGACTGCACCTGATTGTACTTTCAGAGCAGAATAAGCGCGTAACAGCTCAGTGTTGAGCATAAGCGCCGATATCCCGAACAAGAGAGTGCAGTGCAGCAGCAGCTTGCTCCATGCACGAAATTGCAATGCCGAAACACATCCGCTGACAACTATCGTCGCTAAAAGAAACGGGGCAAATTCTGAATAAGCCAGGGTTGCCCCTGTAAACAACACTGCCATGGGAAGTGAAGCTTTTCCAATGGTAACATTAGTATTCCTTGAGCCGGAGACCCACTGGAACATTGCTCCTGCCGCAAACACCAGACCTGCACCCAATGCAAGACCGATGGTTTGCGGCATAAATCCATAATTGGCACCAAACACCATACCGCCGAAAGTAAATGCCGGCAGAGCGAGCAGCATTAGACGCTTCACGCGGTGCATAGACCGAAGCACTCGAGAGAGTGGAAAACCCATAGCAAAAAAACAGGCAGCAAGAGCAGCAATGACTATTGAAGGGTAGACTTCGTAGGACCAAGGGGCATGAAACAAAGCTTGAAAAAAGGCAAGAAGAAATGAACCGCCCATACGTAGATTCGCAACCTGATAGATCGCCATCTGGGAGTTTTGAGGTGTTACTGCTTCTGGGGTGATGATTTCACTGAAAGCATGTACCTGCAGCCAGTTACCGTGTACAAGATAGGTGAATGCATCATTATGAGCATCAAACGCTCCATACTTAAACAGCGGAACCAGCACGCTTGTACCGCAAAAAAGTCCGAAAAAACTTATTGACAATGCATGACGCAACGCTTGCGATTTATGCTTTTCCAGCAAAAGGGCCAAAAAAAGCAAACCTGTAGCCGCAAGAGGAACAACAGCCGATTTTCCCATAGGCAGAAATCGTCCGATAAGGCTGGCGACAATGGTCAGTGATGACAGACCAAGCACAGGCGCAAGATAAAACCGGGCTGTAGCCTTAAGAGGTGGAGGAAACAAAAAGCTCCATGCTCGGCCAACGAAAGTCGCCATAGAGAGAATTCCTGTTACGTATAAAATGGTTGACCAGAATATTCCTGTTCCGATACAGTTCATGCTGATGGGTTTGCTGATGTAATGATTGTCAAAACTTTTCTGGCAAGTGCCCGGCCCTGACGGATAGCGTAGTTTGTGCCCCTGTCCTCAGGATAGATTTGTGCCATGGAACAGAGATGAAATCCCGGGAGAGGCCCGACTTCTGGTGGAATAAGCTGACTGTAAAACTTTTCCACGACCGGCTGCGACCATCGGGCCTTCCAGAGATGGTGCTGGACAATCCAGTTGCGTTCCAGCTTTGGGAACATTTGCTGCAGATAAGGAAATGCGTAGTCGAGCATCTCAAGAGCATTCATCCCGTAAAGCGGATCGGTATGTGGCAGGTATTTTGAAAGATAGACAATATGCCGTCCACCGTAAGTCTCGGGACGCTCGAAATTGGTATGTTCAATTACCCCTACAAAAGGAAAACCAGGTTCGTTTACATTCAACCAGTACGTACCAGAAAGTGAATGGTCGAGTTCAAGCACAAGGCAGACATTCGAAAGATACTTTATTCGTTCCAGACTGTTAATGTACTCTTTTCCAGCCCAGTTGCGGATCATATCGGCCACCAGAGGAAGTGCTGTTGTTGCGATGACATGCTCTGAGGTAATAATGCCCTTTTGTGTCTCAACTGCCCATGATGTGCCAACGCGTTGTATTGATAAGACCTTTGCACCAGTTTCAATACGGCCTCCAGATTTCTCAATCCTTGCAGCCAAAGCATCCGCAAAAGCAGAGAAACTCCCTTTAAAATAGGCAAGACGCTCCTCCCCTCCTTTGCCGCGGCTGCCACCACGAAGTTTAAGCTTGTTCCAGAACCAGACTGCTGAAATTTCATCAGCCTCAGGTCCAAATTTCCCCTTAAGCAACGGCTCCCACATTACGCGATAAACTGTTTCACCTCCAAGCTCTTTGAGCCAATCGGCTGCGGATTTCCCTTCAAGTTCTATCCAGTTTTTTACACGGCGAGCCCGGAGCGTAAGCAGCCCAAGCCTTATCCTGTCAAGAATCGGTAATGGGGTAAAACGCAGAAGGTCCAGGGGAGTTGAGAGTCTGAACACAGTATTAGCGTAGTAGACGCCGGTATTTGTAGGGTTTATATCCACCCTGTTTTTCAAACCAAGCTCGTCGATCAGTTCCATAACGTGCCGGTCATTGGTAAACCAGTGATGATAGAATCTGTCAAGTTTTTCACCGCCAGCCTCATAGGCCGCGGCAAGACCGCCGGTTTCCGGTTCCGATTCCAGAATCGTAACTGCAACGCCATGTTTTGCAAGGTCATAAGCTGCAGCCAAACCGGAAAACCCACCACCAATGATTGCAACTGTGGTCGAGTGAGAAATGTTCATGGATTCGGTTCCTTCCTCTTATCAGGTTTTTGTTGGATGCAACACAACATATATTCCGCCCGCTATTGTTGGCGGCAGCCAGACGAGGAGATGAACGAGAAGAGCATAAGCTGCACTGGACGGTACAGTATTGCCAAGAGCAACCATGGCTTTCATAGTGAAAAAATCAAAGGTACCTGCATAGCCCGGTGCACTGGGAATTAATGTAGCAAGAGTGCCGACCGGCAGTGCCAGCCAACCGGCCTCAGGTGCAATGATAGTCGGCAGCGATTCAGCTGCTATCCAGAACATGCAGCCCTCAGCCAGCCAAGCTCCCATTGAGCAGAATATCAGTTTTCCCATGATACTGGCACGCGTTAATTCCTGAAGTGTTAACAAGCCATTATCGACCTCTGTTCGCAGTTTTTGTCCGAATGTCGGAAACACTCTGGCAGGAAAGCCCGCTGCAAAGTGTACTGCGGGAGCAAAGCGAGCGGGGAACAGTAATACAGCGAGCAGAACAACTGCAGCGATGAGGAGGGAGATAGCACCAATGCCTGCAAAACGGTTTATATCAAGGCCAAAAGCGACTATGGCACAACCAAAGAGCAGGAACACCATAAGCAGGTCAAGAAGTCGTTCAACGAAAAGCGTTGCCAGGGAAGTCCCCGCGCTGATGCCAAGCCTTCCATTATAGGCAAAAGCGCGTAAAAGGTCACCGGCACGGAAAGGAAGTACATTATTGGCGGCAAAACTTGCAAGAAGCGGCCCTGCACAGTTTGTCCAGCGCAGTTGAGGGTTGTCACTCAGCAGCATGATATGCCAGCGTGTCACCCTGCAGCCATAACCGATAACGAAAGTAATAAATGCCAAGCCGATCCTTTCTGGTCGGCTCCCTTTGAAAGCTCGAAAAAAATCAGTCGGATCAATCTGGCGTGCTGTAAGCCAGATGAAAAAAGCTGCAAATACAAATCCAAGGCCAAGTCGCGTTACTTGCTGTAGCTTCATTGCTCTGTCCTTTCCGGACTGCGGGAAAACACCGCACCTTTTTGAGTGAATCCTATATATTCGTCAGTAACATACATTGGTCGTTTTTTCATTTCGTTATATATTCGTCCAATATACTCGCCAAGTATTCCAACGCAGAGTAGTTGTGCCCCGCCAAGAAACAGAACCGCAATCATCAAAGCCGTCCACCCTTCAACCCATATATTGGTAAACAGCCTCAGCGCTATAGCATAGATGATTCCGATAAGTGCAATGGTAGCTGCAATCATGCCCAGTCCAATAGACATTTGCAATGGTTTGGTTGAAAACGACAAAATCCCATCGATGGCAAAATGCAGCATTTTACGTAACGGGTACTTGCTCTTTCCGGCAAAACGCCCGGAGCGTTTATAGGGAAGAGCTGTCTGGCGGAAACCTGCCCAGCTGACCATACCGCGCAAAAACCTGTCACGCTCCGGCATGGCACGAAGCGCATCAGCTACTGCTCTGCTTAACAACCGGAAATCCCCTGTATCAAGGGGGATTGGAACATCAGAAAGTTTGTTCAGAACCCTGTAGAAAGTGCGGGCAGTTGCGAGCTTGAATCTCGACTCTCCTGCCCGTTCGGTTCGTATGCCATAAACAACGTCAAACCCCTCCCTCCATTTTGATATCATGTCAGGAATAACTTCTGGCGGATCCTGCAAGTCAGCATCGATTAACACGACGGCATCCCCACGAGCAGCATCAATACCTGCCTGTTACAGCAATCTGATGCCCGAAATTACGGGCAAATCCTATTACCCTGATGCGCGAATCCTTTTCAGCAAAGGTGCGGAGCAGTTCACGGGTGCGGTCCCGGCTGCCATCATCTACAAAAATAAGCTCAAAATTGCACCCTTTCCCTGCATCGCACACGCTCAGTAATCGGTTGATGGTCTCTGCTATCACCTCTTCTTCATTATAACAGGGAATGACGATCGATAATATTTCTTCTGTCAGGGTGACCATGCAATCATTGCCTTTGGTAGTTATCGGACAGCTGTCCAGAGAGGTTTAAAAGAAAAAAAATAAATATTACAAAGTACCATATTGAAAAATAAATCATGCTGTTCCCTGAAATTTGGCCCAGGAGCCTGGCTGGTGTGTTGAATGGAGGGTTATGGAATCTTCGAAAAGCTCCCAGTACTCATGGGCCATGCGCTTTTGATCTGAAAATTCCTGAGCACGGAGAAGGCCGTCTTTAATCAACGTTGTGCGTAACGGTTCATCGCTAGTCAGTGATACCATTGCCTGTGCGATCTCTTCAGGATTGTCAGGATTAAAGAGCAGCGCAGCACCGGAGGTGACTTCCGGCAATGCCCGGGTATTGCTGCATGCTACTGGAATTCCTGCTGCCATTGCTTCAATGACCGGCAGCCCGAACCCTTCATAGAGGGAAGGAAAAATCATGCCGGCAGCGTTTGCCAGCACTGCTGCAAGCTCATCGTTCGGCAGGTATCCCGGAAAGATCACTCGATCAGCAAGCCCGATGGCAGCAGACTTTTTGATGACAGCCCTTTGCCGTTCAGTAGGAGCTCCAGTGCAGACAAGTTTCATTTTTGAAGTCAGTCCATGACGGATTGCTATTGCAAAAGCTGTCAAGAGTATTTCGTGGTTCTTGTGTTGCCAGAAATTGGCAGGGAAGAGAAGATAAAGTTGTCTCTCAAGGTTAAGGCGCGCAAATAATTCGTCACTCTCATCTTTTTTCTGCTCGTTGCTTGACAGAATGCGATGTGCCATACGTAAAGAGATAGTGCGGATACGCGAGGGATTAATGCCGCTATGGATAATGGCTGATTGTCGTGAATAGTCTGAAATCGCTGTCAGCTGAGTAGCATGGTGGCAGGCATCCATGAACACCCGCTCCCGATATGCAACCTCTTGGGGGGAAAAAAATTCCGGATAGGTTTTATATTGTAAATCGTACACCGTGCAGACTGCCGGAATGCCGGGTTCGGCATAATCAAGAGCGGTGAAAGGGCAGTAGAGCAAATCAACACCCATTTCACGCAGTGTTTTGTCTGAATCAGCTCTATGAGGTTTAATCCGTTTGATGCGTTTTTTGAAGCTTCTCTTCCAACCTTTTCCCGTGCGCTCTGCCCATGCCGAAAATCTCCTTATAAGGCCGGCTCCTTTTTCTGGCCGCTTCCCTTCAGTACTCGGCGGAGGTGTTGGATCGGCAGCTTTTATTACTCGTCGCATATTCCGGCGATCAAGATAAGCCAGCTCATTGTGCGAACTCTGCCTGGTGAGCAGGATAAATTGCGTATCAGGCTTCATTTCGGCAAGCAGGCGCAGCAGTTCAAGCATGAAAACTTTAGCTCCTCCGTTCTCCCCGCCAGGCAGCACAAGAGTCAAATCCACAGCAATACATTTTGGCGACTTTCTGACAGGCTTATCCTCTGCAGCTTTCTTTTGTTGTGAAACAGGTTTCCAGCGGTAGATCCACTGGTCATAGCGGTCATCTGTCAGGAGGTGTACAATACCTGCGACACTCTCCTTCCAGGTTAGCCAGGGTATACCTGATGATTGGGGAGCTGAACCTTTTTTTAAGTTGCCAATCCATGATTTCAGCGATATTGCCAGTTTCAATGGAGAGTTTGCACTGAAATAAGCAGCATGTTCGCCAGCAACTTCGCGAAATATCGGCAGATCTCGGGCAAGAATTGGACACCCGTACTGCGCAGCCTCAATCAGCGGCAGCCCGAATCCCTCCCCCTCTGACGCCATCACCATGCCATCGGCAGCTTTATAGAGCCTCTGCAAAGCTTCATCGCTGATACCCTGATACCAGAAGAGGCGTTTCTTCAGTTGTTTATGTTTTGCCATCCGTTTTGCAATCTGTTCAACCATCCATCCTTTTTTACCTATAACGACAAGGTTCACTCTCATTCCCGTCATCCAGAGTATTTCAAAAGCACTCAGCACCAGGGCGTGTCCTTTTCGGGGTTCGACGGTTCCCACCATAAGGATCGACGGTGACTTGGCAAGTGTCAGCATCTCCTTGTCAAACCCTTCCGGAAATCCCCCGGTCGGCAGGCTTTTTGCGATATCCGCACCAAGATGAAACCAGCCGATCTTGAAAGGTCTGCAACGATGAGGCTTAACCTGATCAAACCACTCCCTGAAATGATCAGCCACAGCACGTGAAATGCAAACAACTCCGTCGCCCTGTGCTGCCATGTTCATCCATTCTTTATGATCGCCATAAACATTTGGTGGAAAAAAGTGTGGAAACTGCAAAGGCAGGAGATCGTAAACAACAAAATAGACACGGCCGCCTTTCCTCCGGAACGATTCAAAAAATGTCAGACCGTGCTGGACATTATGACAGAGATCAAGTCCAAGAAAAATATCACCGGACAGGTAATCCACAGGTTCATCGCTGAACAGGGAGCAGGATTGTTCATCTGCCCCGAGTATGTTCAGGGTGAACTTTCTGGCATACCGGTAAAAAAGGCCCTGCTCACCCTGCTCCATAAAGACAGGTTCAACCCGGAATCCTTCAGGTGGATGTTCAAGCAGCTCCATGACCACACTGCGCACTACGCGCTGAATGCCTGTTTTCAAATCATTCTCAGCAAGAGCAGAAACATCAATCAACAGCTGTTGGCCGGAGCACTGAGAAGGGAAGGTTCCATGAATCGCTTCAGCTATTGAAAAAAGGGCAGTTTTGTCATCAGGAATGGTTTCATGGTGTGCAATCTTCTGAAGAAGTCTATGGCGAATTGTTTCAGGACTCTGTAAAAACTTTTCAATAGCAGCTGCATATTGTTCAGCTGCCTTTACGGGTGATCGTTCAGTATGCACAAAGGTACGGGCGTTATAACCAACTCTTTCTCGCAATGATACGTCAGCTCGAAGAGTTTCCAGCACCTTTTTCAGTTGCTCAACCGTTACATCATCAGGCAGCATCATCACGCACTCCGTGGGCAGTTCCGTCATGCTGCCATTGGCATTAACGATGGTGGCAAGGCCATAATTCATGCAGTCCAATGCTGAAGCAGAACTTTCACCCCTCGACAGTGAACGCAGTTGTACCCCGATATCCGCAGCACACAGGTAGCGGCGATATTCGTCGATCGGCACCCATCCGGTCATACGAATGCGGCCACCGCTTTGTTCAATATTGTTCTGCAATGTTCTGCCGTAATCGTTCAGAGGAAGTTCGCCCACAAACAGAAGCGTGCATTGATCGTCATCAAAAAGGCTTGATGCCTGCCATGCTTCAAGCAGTTTGTGGCTCATCTTGTGTGGGCCCGGCAATCCAAAGCTGCACACGACGACATCACTATGCCCGAATCCAAGAGCCTTACGTGCTTCAGAACGGTCATAGCTATGTGCTGGAGAGCGTAAAAGGGGAATAATTGTCGAACGTTCGAGCAGACGAGAGCCGTACCAGGTTGTTGCAAGTGATGCAGCATATTCGGAATGAAAAATTATCCCGATCGCATGTTGCAAAACGCTGAAGTTACAAGGATAGGTCGCAACAACGTCGCCCAATCCATGATCAGCTGCAGACAGACGCTGCATTGCAGGGTAGCCGTGTGAACGGTATATCTCGGACGGAAAGCTTCCAGGAGCGAGGCCTGAAGAATCTCGATACTCAAGGATATCTGAAAGGAAAAAATCATGCAGAACTGCTATTCCAGGCACTTCAGCAAGCAGATCAAACATGTGGAAGTGAAAAGGGGAGTTGCCTATGTGATAGATCACTCTGTCGTACTTACTGGCGTTATTTTTAAACCAGCTTACAGGTCGAACAGCACAGTTTTCCCTGATCCACAGATCGGTCATTTTTTTTTGCGCTACAAAAACATCAATCTCGTAATAGCGTGAAAGCTCAGGCAGAAGCTCAGCGCGCTATAGTCGCTGATGCCGGAGTGCTCGGGCGGAAGGGGCGACAGATAGGCCAGCTTCGGGCGGAGCTTTGGCAGCAGTGAGAGTAAAGGTGCAGGCGCTGCCTGAGCATGCCACTCTTCAAGCGTATTAAAAGCCTCGCGGGCCTGCTGCTCAAGGTTGGTGGCAGTAGCATTTATGGTTCCGAAAGGAGCTTTAAAAGAGATAGGTCCCGCAACTGCAGCATCCTCCGCCTCCAGTACAATATCAGCTTGCAGGCTCTCCAGAAAACTATGGAGTATCATGTTTCCGATCTGACCATGCCAGATTGCATTACCTGCAGGCTTGTACCAGAGCCGAATGTTTTCCTGTGGAAGAATTCCTTCAAAAGAATTTCTGAAACAGTCAATTGCTTCGGTATAAAACCCGTCAAGGGTAAAGATGATGGTGTGGTTACCCCGATTGCGGCACAACGATTGAAAAAAATTCAGGTGTCTATGGCTCCAGACATGTGAGGGTGTCAAGGCAATAACAATGATCATCGCACAATGGTATGTATATATAATAATGCAGACTTGCTCTCACCGTTCATTCGGTGGCTGTTTCGTTTCAGCTCTCATCACTGCGGGTGAGGTTTCGATCGCCAGACAGCTGATGAAGAGCAGGGGTCAATAAAAGCAAAATCCCCCACTTGAGCAAAAAGGCTAAGATGTTTCATTCCCTGCCTCTATTCGTGCTTTTATTAATTTATGGTATGTTTTGCGGAGTGCTTCCGGATATGCATTGAGGGAGTCGATACGGACTCCTGAGGTTATGGTATTCATGGGGTTTTCTTTCAAGGCATCAGAAGTGTCGGGTGGCAAAACAAACGAATCGTTAAGTCGGTTCAGGGCAGCTGCTGCCTGAAGCATTGCTCTTTCAGGCGATGGCGGTTTAAAGGCAATCAGGGCATAATCGGGTGCCTGCAGAACTCGGGAAGAGATAATATGCACCAGCTGGTTATAAAGCGCCGAACAAGCCTCATCTTCTGCCATAAGTTTCAATGGTGCCCCGACGGTATGCCGATTCAGGCGCGCAATCAAGGGCGAAGCAAACCCTGCCTGGATGGCAAGAAAGTGCATGAGCTGGGGTGGTACAGGGCGTCTATGGGTCGGGTCGATATAAAAATTGCATGAGCCGACAGTTACATTTTCAGGGTTTGGTGTTTCGAGGATAACCATACCGCCAGGTGTAAGCAGGCGAAAGATCGAATCAAGAAACCAGAGCTGTTTTTCGGGAGCTATATGCTCAATAAGATGAAAACCGGTAATGATGCTGAATCTCTGCTCTCGTTCAACAGACAAAAAATCAAAAAGGTCAGCCTCCTCAGCAGCGAGATCGCGCTCACGGCAGTACTCGATAAACTCTTGATGAGAGTCGATACCGATGCTGTTGATATAATTTTCTTCTAAAAGCTCAAGCCACTCCCCACGTCCGCAGCCGATATCGAGCACTGGTGGCATACGGAGAGGAGGTACAAGAGAAACTAAGGGAAGATAGACAGAGAGTCTTTGTTTGATCTCCTCCCGATTGCCTCTGAAATAATTTTCAAAAGCACTATAGCTGAAGGTGTGTTGTAAGGTGTTCGTCAATACAGGTAGAGATAAATATTGAGTAGGTATGATTATTACTGATATTATACTGAGTCGCGCAAGATAAAAGCCTATTCCCTGTTATCTTATGTTTGTTAATGTCCTGTTATAACGTATTTTAATAATCATATAAGGGGAAGTGTGTTTATTTTTCCGTAACTATAGCGAAATTAAGGTATGATAACAAATCTGCTCTTTGACTTTTCTTTAATATTCTCGCTTGCCATAGGTAAAAATACATATTAGAATTTGTTTGTTTTTTTTTTTTTGGTTAAACTGCATTTATTATGTTAAAATGAGCCATTGAGAATATGCGTGCATTAAGGTTTATAATTCTTAATAAAGAGGAGCGATGTTAACATTGTAGCCCTGTTGCTGAAAAAAATATTTCTTTTCATTAAAAGTTGATTTATCAAGACCAACCCAAAAAAACAAAATAATACTATGGCAACTGATTACACTTCCCAGATTGAGCAACTTTATGTTGCTTACTTTGATCGCCCCGCAGATGTGGCGGGATTAGCTTACTGGAACAATGCACTTAACGCAAATGGTGGCAACACAGCAGTTATCAGTGCCCAGTTTTCAGTTCAGCCTGAATATACCGCTACCTTCAGTGGCCTTACCAATGATCAGATCGTTAATCTGATTTATGTCAACCTGTTTCATCGTTCCGCAGAGAGTGCGGGATTGAGATACTGGAGTGATCTTCTGACTGCCGGAAGCATCACGGTCAGCAATATCGTAACCCAGGTTATCGCAGGTGCGCAGAATGCTGATTTGGTATCCATCAATAACAAGGTTCTTGCTGCTTCAGCCTTTACAGCGGCACTTAATGCCAACAACGCAAGTACCTCCTACGACGGCACAACAGCTCCGCTTGCCAAAGCATGGCTTTCGGGGATTTACGATGCAACTACCGAAGCTGCCGCAGTTGCGCCAGCAGCTTTAAATGCAACCGTCGCTACACTTGTCAGCGGTCATGATGTCTTCACACTCACTCCGAGTACGGATATTGCAACAGCGAACGTATTCAATGCTGGATTGGCATACACTCCAGGTGGATTCTCGCTTGTCAATACCCTGCAGGATCAGGATGTGCTGACGGGCAGAGGAACAAATCCAACCCTGAATGCTACTCTGGGTTCAATAGACGGTATCAATGCCGGAGCTCAATCTCACGTTGTCACCCCTACATTGAATGGTGTCAGTACTCTTAATCTGAATTTTACAGGAAGTGCTTCCTATCCGAATGCGGTAAATGTTTTGGATTTACAGAACTCAACTGGTGTTCAGACGGTTAATATCGTCGGTATTACTGATCCTGACAACAGCGTAACAGTCAAGAACTTCACCGCTGTTCCTGCAAATCTTTCGGTTTCGAATACAAGCAGCCCTGCAGGTACTGTTGCATTCTCAGTTCTGGATTCTGCTGCCGCGGGCAAAGCAGACACAACTACCCTGACGGTGTCCAACGTTAATATCAAGGTCTTGGACTTGAACTCAGGCAATGCAGCTTTTGCTCCTGGAGCGGGCATCAGTTCCCCGTTAGTCAATGCTAATGGTATTGAGTTTGTAAATCTGGTTACATCTGGTGCCGGTGTTAACAAGATCGGAACATTCAGCGATGTTGATCTATCCAAACTGACGATTACTGGATCTCAGAATCTTACGATAGGTGCAATAGACTATGGTAATCAGGGCAAGTTCACAACGATCGATGGTTCAGGAGCCACTGGCAATCTGACCTTGACTTTGGATTCTCTACAGGCCGCTGCAACTGCTACCAATTTTGGTACGACTGGCGGCGATGTTGCTTTCACTCTGACAACTGGATCTGGCGCCGATACCATCAATTCCACGATTGATTTTGGTAACGGCAATGACGTTGTGGATGCAGGTTCTGCTCCGGCAGGTGGAGTTGATACTCTGGCATTGAGTAATGACGGTTCAAGGAGTTTTACGGATTTTGCTACGTACAAGAACTTTGAAGCTGTGACTGTAACTCGTACAGGTTCAGTGGATGGCGCTGCAATTCTGACGGTTGATTCTGCTCACATCACTGGAGATCAGACATTCTTTCTCGTCAATAAGGCCACCACAGTTGACGCACCTACTACATATGTCCTTAAGAATCTGTCTGCTGCAGAAGCAACTTCCATCACTATCGCGCACAGTGGTTTGAATGCTCAGAGTGCAGGCAACGACCAGCAGGGTTATAACATCATTGATGTTGTTTCAACATCTGGCAAAACGGTTGGTGTAACTATTGTCAATGGCCTCAATTCTGATCCTCGGTTTAACTTCACGCTGACAGCTCCGGGTGTTCCAAATATCACCATTAACGATAATGACACTGAATCCAACACCGTTTACCTGACTGATGCTCATACAGGAACCATTACTCTTGCAGGTGGCATAGCTGGTCAGTTTTTGAACCTTGATGCAGANGTTAANGNNNCNNNNGGCAATGGTTATGACCTTGATAATACCGGCCTGGCAAATGACGGTTTATCCTGGGCAGGGCAGGCTGGTGATGCTGTTGACAACACAGCTTCGTTTAATGGAGTGTATGGTGCCGGCGACTATCGCAACCACTTCTTCTCTTATGCTGGTGGTGTTTTATTGACAGCCGCAAATATCAATGCAACTGGTGAAGCCAGTGACGTTATTATTCGTGTGGGTGCTGCTGACCAGAACATTCAGCTTGGTTCTGGCAACGATACAGTGATCTTTGCTGATCGCTCGGGCATAACTCATAGTACCTCAGGTCTCACTATTGCTGATACGGTTGTTGGCGGTGGCGGTCAGGATACCATTGTGCTTGATGGTTCAGGTCCGCAGTATCTTGGGGCATCAGAGTGGACAAATTTGAGCGGAAT
>TBL_comb47_HYPODRAFT_10002295_pt1 | contig 23731 bp, 18 predicted proteins | sample TroBogypolimnion_40_FD_10682 | JGI IMG/M metagenome (IMG submission 10682)
GTTTTTTTGTTTTTTGTTTTTTTGTTCTTATATTTTTTTAAATATTTTTTAACTTGTCTTTCTTTTTTTCGTCGTCTTGTTTTTTTACCTCCTGTTGACAAAAATTGTTTTGTGTATTGAGTTAAATCACGATTGCCTAAAAATTTGTCTTTTGGGTTTGTTGTGCTTGGTTCTTGTTCTACTTTTTTATGTATATTCTCAAGCGTATTTGATTCCATTAATGATTGTTTTTTTTGTAAAGAATTTAAAAAATCATATAATGGTTTTAATTCATCCGTTGTTAATTCTTCATTGGATGAAACAGAATTATCACCTTGATTAATTGTTTTTTTAATATAATAAGACGAGTTCATAATATTACAATTGGCAACAAATGTATTTGGTTTATATAATCTTTTTATAGAATTTTTAACAATAGTTATTTGTGTCAAATCATGTTGTTTAAGCATATTATTAATAAAATTTAATGATTCTGAATTGTTATTTATAATTTGGTTTATAGGATTTATTGTTGAGCATATCCTTAATGGTGTAGATTCAAATTCATACCCTTCATCATCATATTCTTTTCCGGTTGATTCGCAAGGAATTGAACAACTTAACGATGTTACAATTTTTTTGTTATCATTATCATTAAACGTAATCATTAAATCACAAAATTGTAACATTTTAAAATCATCTGGATGAACATCCAATTTAGTAATATCTGTATCAGGCAAAATTTGTAATTCTTCAAAATCGGCAGATTCCTTTGTATATAATCTTAAATAAAATTTATTTAATCCATCATTAGTCTTAACAAATTGTGATATAAACCAATCATTTTCCCACATATAATATTAACAATATTATTATTATTTATGTAATAATTAATAATTAATTAATTAAAATATTAATTGGAAATTTAATGATTTATAAAAATTTCTATAATAAATATAAGATGTCACAACAAATTAATTTAGAAGAAGAAAAAAAAGACATTGAGGATAATAATCCTATTTTTGAAGAGAACCCCAATGTAGAACCAATAATAGAAGATACAAAGGAAGATACAAAGGAAGATACAAAGGCAGATACAAAGGAAGAAGAATTAGATGATATAAAGGATATAAAAGAAGACGTTAGTGTAAAAAAGGATAATGAAATAATGTTAAAATTAGGAGATATTATTTTGATTTCTGATCCAACTAACGAAATATTAAATGAACAGATTTTTTTAATAGAGTATATCGATCCATCAAAAATTAAGTTAATTAATAGCGAAACTTTTGAAAAAGCAGTATTACACATTTCAAAAGATGGTGTCATAGGAGATGGCAATATTAAAGCAATTAAAGTAATTAGTAGTAATCCTGAAAATGGATATGCTAGACAAAATGATTTATTACCCGGAACGTGGATTAACATTTATTTTGGAGGAGAAATTCCAACAGTTATTACAGGCGAAATAACTAACATCGAAGAAGATATGATTGAAATTAAAACAACTGATGGCGATACATTGTTTATAAATTTTAATTATCAAGGTATACCGGAAGATCTTCCAATCGAAACATTTGAAATAAGACCAGCAATAAAAGATACAAGTCTAAAAAAAGATGAATTAATTGAAGGTAATAATTTAGAAGAAGTAGAAGATTTTGATAACTTAGAAGAAGAAGTTGCTAAAGAAGGCGTTACGGTATCAAAGAAAATAGTAAAAGATAGGGTTCAACGAATGATGTTTGATTTAAATGATATTGAGTTTGGCGATGCTATAAATGTTGAAGAATTTGAAACAATCGATAAGGAGAAATATAGATATAGTATTGAAACTCAAACAAACGATATGTTAGAAGAAATGATATCTACCATTCCTAGTTCAAAACGAACTAACAACGTTTTAAATAGTATTCATATAATGATAACTCGTTTTATTCAATTGCGTAAAGTAGCTTCAACTTTTGATTTAAATAGTAATGTTATTGGTGTAATTAAAATAACAGCAGATGATAGACCATTAGCCGAATATTTAGCAGAATTTAAAAATTCGTTATATTGGATAATGATGGTCGCAAAAAATGTAAAAAAGATTTATCCCGAATTACCAAAAGCGGAATATAAACGTTATGATGATTATGAAACGATAGATGAAGACGACGATTTATTAAGGATGGATACATTATTCAAAAATTTTAAAACAAATAATGGTGTAGAAGGTCAAAATAAGTATACAAATTTATATTATTCATTGGACCCATATTTAACTCCATTTTATTCCGTGAATCCAGGATCCGTAGAAGATGTATTTGCTAAATCAAATGGTATAATAATTGAAGGCAATGTGGAAACAAATATAAATGCGATTGTAGATAATCTTGGAGAATTATATTCTACAGTTGTTGGTCGTTCAGAACTAACAAATAGAAAGTTTGTTATTCAAAGATATAATTTGGGACAAGACAAACTAGAAGGAATTAATTTAAAAGGATCAAAAAACATAACCCAAAGAGTTAAACTAACACAAAATGATCAAATTTCAATTAATTCAATAATTACTCTACCAGAACCGACTGTAAGATTTTCACAAGTGAATTTACCAGGGACTAATTTGTTAGTTAAAGCAAATTTAAATCTACATTTTTTGAATTATTGGGAGTTACTAAAACAAAAAACCACATTAACCCCTGTTGTTATTGATGGACTAGATAACGAGATAGAATACGACGATACAAACTTTGTTGATAATATTAAACAATATTTATTGGATTTATCTGATTATGAAAAACCAGCAGATCTAACAAATTTGGATATTTATAAGATCTTTTTGCGAACTATAATTCCAAAAATCCGTGTATTATTTGCTCTTGTTAAAAAATATATTAAAGGACGTTTATCAATGATTGACGTTGTGAATTATTTAGAACCCTTTTTAATTTATCCCATTAACCTAACATATATGCAATATACAGAAATAAATAAATTTATTGTAAATAAAATAAAAGAATACAATACAATTTTTAAAGAATATAGTATGGCATTTTCATCTATAAAATATGTAAAATTAAAATCGGATAATGTACAAAAATATAAAGTTGGTTATTCAAATGACTTATTAAATTTGTTAGATAATTATGATAATAATAAATTAAAAACGGAAATTATTAATAATTATGAGTTACCTAGATTTGCAAAAGATACTCAAGACGAAATGAGTACTTCGGAGTTTTTAAAAAAAGTAACTGTAGCAGATTATGGTAACTTATTTAATACCGCGGTAGCATTATCAAATATAAAATTAATGTATCCAAGCGGATTATCCGAAGTGTTTTCATCTGATAAAGCAAAAATGAAAGAAATTACGGAAAAAGATAAAGAAAAGAATAAGTGTTCCTCTTATATAATTGCGAAAAAATATTATTCTGCGGATTCTTTGATGGAAGATAATGAAAAACCAATATATTTTGACAAAGAATTTGATACAACAAATTATGACATAATTAATGATAAGTATAAAAAACAAAGAAACGATTTATCAAGCGAGGAATTTCTTTTATATTTAACGGAAGAATTAAAAAAGAGTTCAAAATTGGATGAAGTGTCGGCTGAATATATGGCAACCACACTAATAGACCAAGCAAAGAAAGTAAGAGAAGGCGATTATGCTTTGTTAACAACATTTACCGAAGGAACCGAGAACGCGGATAAATTAGAATATTATATAAGAAATGGAGATATGTGGGTTCTATCAAAAGATATAGATCCAAATACGTTTATAAAACAAGACGATGTGCTATGTAACATGGAATATAGTTGTATATACAATTCTTCGGAAAAAGGAGAAGATAAATGCGAATCCACGGATGTTTCAAAGGATAATATAATCAATAATGCTTTAAAACAAGTATTAGACCAATTTGATAAAAATTATGATATGTCTAAGGATGAGCTAAATTCCCGAATAAATAAAAAATTAGAATATTTTAGCAAATCATTCGATCGTCTTCAACATTTAAAACGGATCCAATTTTTCAAATATAATACACAACAATACGCGTTAGGTCTTTTAGTAGACGATGATATAAAAAATAGAGTAGTTTCTCCATATACAAAAATAAGAGATTTAATAATTGGTCAAAATGATTTCGTAAAAAAACAAACAGACATTATCTCGTTTGTTGACTTATTTTGTAGAGACGGTAATCCGGATATACCAAATATTAATGACGGCGAAATGGAAAATGAATGGTGGTTATATTGTGTAAAAACAAACACAAAATTATTACCAAGATTTTTTTTTATATTAGCAGATGCCTTTGTAACAAAAAACAATCAATATAATGATATATTAGAGGCACTTAAAAGAAGGATCGGAAAAAGATCTGACGACGGGGATGCTTGGGTTGACGAACATAGTGGAGAAGTAATTTGTTATATTGATTTAGATGTTGGTGAAGTATATAACGATGGATTTATAGAAAAAAGTAGAGACATTTTAGAGAAAGATGTTGGAGAAGTAATGTTAGAGAAACAAAATGATAAAAAGGATAAAAAGGATAAAAAGGATAGACGGTTAAGTCCAGAAGGCGAATTAGTATCCAATGTAATATCTGTATTGTCCGCAAATATGGGTATAGATATTGAACAATCAAGAGATTTTATAGTAAAAATAGTAACAGAATTAATGAATGATGTAAGAGTTATAGAAAAAGAACCAGCATACAGAAAAAGAGAGGAAGAGGCGGCAAAAAAAGGGAAAAAAGTTCCAACATATGCTATATTATTTAGTTCTACATTGATGTATTTAACATTGGGAATGTATTTAATTGCAATACAAACAAGTATGCCATCGTTAAGAACACGAAAAACCGCTCCAGGGTGTGTGCGTTCATTTTCAGGGTTTCCGTTTGAAGGCGAAGGAGATGATAGTTGTTTGAACTATGTAGCATGCGTTGCAATGAAAAGTAGAGACCCTTCAACGGTTCCGTGGAATGCATTACCAAAAAGTGAAGAAAAAATAGCAACAACATTGAAATCATTTGTAATAAGATATTTATTACCATATGCGGATGTTGAACAAAAAATAAAAGAAAAGACAGAATATTTATTGCTTAATCCGGAAATATATATACCGGAAGAACACAATTTGTTAAAATGGACAACTTTTTTACCTCCTTTGAAAAAATTTCATATAAAAAAATTGGATAATGTTTCGTCTGGGTTTACTGAAGAATTACAAAATGAATTGGTTACAGGCAATCATAGACAACAAGAAAAGTTGTTAGTTATAGATGCGAAAATCATAGCATTTTCTTTGGCAATTCAAGAGGTAATTCAATCCTTGGTAGAAAAGAAGAATCTTTTATTGAAATCAGCAGGTCAATTATTTATGGATAATGCGTGTTGTAACGAAGGTGGAAATACTACAGTAACAACATTACAATATTTCATGAACGAGGACAATAATATTGAATTCTACAATACAATTGTTGCTAATTTATCGGCATTAGTTCACGATATAAAAATATTAACCGATAGTGCCATTATGTTATCAGAAGTAAATACAAAAAGAATATATCCAAATATTTCAAATGATTTCAGCGAAGATACCATTTATGGTGCCTTTATAACATTGTGTAAATTTCAATCATCCATACCTTTATCAGAAGAATTAGCAACAATATGTATTGATAAACCAGATTATTTGAATAAAATGGATTCAATACAAGAAAAAATAGAAAAATTAAAGAGAGATGGTAGAAATTATACAAATCAACAGTTTTTAAGATTATTTCAAATTGTAAGTAGAAATAATATAATACAATTGTCTTTATCGTCAAAAGATACATCGTGTGTAGATGAATTACAAAAATTGCTGTTAAGATTTGAAGAAGAAGATAATGATGATGTTCCAAAAGCATTAACACAAAAACTTGATGGATTAGTACAAAACTATGATCTAAGTATAGACGAAGATACGAGAGAAATGAGAGTATTAAATGATTATCTTCAAATTACCATCGGGACAATGAGAAAAGAAATATTAGAATTTATAAAATCCAAAAGTAAAATAACTGGGCTTGAATTAAAAAATATTACAAAATTTTTGACGGAATTGTCAATTTGGAGATTTAACGAAACTAAAAGAAATGAGAACATTAAAATATCTGATGATGGGCTATATAATTCGGTAACTTTTTTGAAGAATTTTATATCGTTATTTGCGGTTGTATTTCCATCAATGATTATAAATAAACAAATACAATCCATTGATGTGCCGAAATATTGGGGGTTATCAAGAGACCACGAATATGATATAAAAGAAATGGTATCAACTTATTATGGACCTATTGAAAAATTTTATGGAAGTAACACAATTAATAATGTGTTATTAGAAGTTAAGCTTAAATGTAGAGGAATTTATTTGTTATCAAAAACAACTCCAATTTTAACAAATATCAAAATAGGAGAAAAAGAAATGTATTCGGTTTTCGATAAAAGAACAGTAGCGTTTTTATATGAATATTATTTTTTAAGTATTTTAAGTGATTATATTAGTTTAACAAAGGACCCTTCAATGGTAACAAGAATGTTAGTAATTCCAGAAAAAGAAGATTCTGATTTATTTAGTTCCGATTTTTTAGTTGAACAACAATTAAGATTTACAGAAACAGAGCAGGAATTTTTAGAAGGAGATGTAATGAAGTTGAAGCAAGATGTAGCACAATTATTGGTATCATATTTATCTATTATGATGCGTTCAAAAAAGACATTAAATGTGTCTTATGATGATGTAGCTGATACAGTATTTAAATTAAAAGAAGCGGAGAAATATGATTTCACGGATAGATTAAAAGATTTAAGCGATGAAGGTAGAGAAATAGATACAATATTAAAGCATTTTAAATTAGGTTCAATATATAGTATAGGGTTATCAAAGGGTTTAAAAGAATACGATCCTGAGAATTTTGATCATGATAAAAGGGTTGCAGAAAGAGTTTCCGAAATTCAAACAAAGTTACGACGACAAGGAAGAACCAATGTAGACCAAAATGACATAGATGAAGCTATAGATGATATGGATGTAGATCAAGAAATTGAAATAGATATAGCGGAAAATACAAATCCAACAGACGATTATGATGACGGAAACCCGTGGGGAGATGAAGAGGAAAACAGAGACGATTATGATTAGTTATACTTTTAAGAAAAGTATAGCAAAAGTATAACAAAAGTATAACAAAAGTATAACAAAAGTATAACAAAAGTATAACAAAAGTATAACAAAAGTATAACAAAAGTATAACAAAAGTATAACAAAAGTATAACAAAAGTATAACAAAAGTATATATTTTGTTATACTTTTCTAAAAAGTATATTTCTTAAAAGTATATATATATATGCTAAGATCATTTACAAGAAATAATACAACATTAGTTTCAATAATAATATTTTTAGTAATTTTTGGGATTGTTCAAATGTTACAGCCGTCATTTCTATATAATATTGATGGATCTTTAAGAGAGTTTGGTGTTGGATATAAAAACAAAACAATATTACCTTTGTGGCTGTTTGCTATAGTTTTAGGAATAATGTCTTACGTCTTTGTTTTATATTATTTGACTTATCCGAGATTTATATAAGTTGATAATTTGTTCTTTAACTTAAAGAATAAATAATATAATTTTTAACTTAAAGAATAAATAATATAATTTTTAACTTAAAGAATAAATAATATAATTTTTAACTTAAAGAATAAATAATATAATTTTTAACTTAAAGAATAATTCGCGTCTATGATACAACATACGATGTCGAATTATCCAATTCCTTTTGCTTATCCGCTTCTTCTTGTTGCTGAATATATGCGTCATGATCTGATTTTATTTGATCCACACTTTTAACACATCCTCTTGTAGCTAAATTATAATACACAATAGATGAAATCAATATTGCTGTATAAATATACCAAAATGCTTCACCAACATTATCCTTTAGCACAACTAAATTTAATAATTGTGCCTGAATTTCTTTATTTTCATAAACACCCGAATTCATCAATGGTTTTAACGTTTGCCATATTGTTAAAAAATTATCTGGATTCATTTGATTTATTAATATTGATTTATTTCCACATATTTTCATAATTGCTTCTGCTGCATGTGTTAGTTCATTTTTTTTAGTGGGGTCGCTTGTTTTATCAATCATATCATTTATATCTGTCCCAATAAATATTGAAGCAAATATATCATTCGCACTTCCAGCAACAGCATAATAACCTAACACATCCGAGAAAGCACTTTTGAATCCCGGAAATATAATTAATGTAGCTAACATTACACCAAAAATTAATACCCATGGTATAAATGTAAATATAAAAGCAGCACTAATATTTTTATCTATTTCCCCACCACATTTACTTGTAAGGTATGCGACATTTAATATTAATTGAACTACAATTACAACTCCTAAATACATTGCCAAACTTTTTAGATTTCTAGTATAATAATCTGATTTTGCCTCATCCGTAGCTAGATCATCTAAAAATAATTGTGGTTTTCCTATACTTGGAACAGCAAAATATACAATAGTTATAATTATAAAATATAGCAAAGATTGTAGAGATATATCCATATAATTAATTGGTATATTTTTTTTTGTGTTTAAAGGTATTTTTTAAAATTTCATTATAATAATGAATACATTTATAACTAATCCATTAACTAATGGATTTGGAAAAGAAATTATTAAACCTATGTTAACTGAACCAGGAGTTACATATTTTCTTAATGCTACATTAAAACAGTGTCATACATTTAAGGAAAAGCACCAAAATATGATTTTTAATATAGGATTATTAATAGTATTTTTTATTATTTTAGGAATATTATTACTATATAAATACAAAGGTAAACTAACACCAGAAGAAATAGAAGAAAAAGAATTAGAAAAGAAAAAATACATTTTATCTAAAATACGAAATTATCAAGATGCTAAAATAAGGTCACAACAAGAACTTATAACGGGACTACCGCATTGGGATAATGAGTTTGATATTATCAATGATACACCTATTAAACATTTTCAAAAAAGTTGAAACTAGTATAATAAATATATTAATATAATTTATAATGGCTGAAGAAACTCAAACACTAACAGTAATTGAAGCAATAAATGAATTTTATAGATTAAAAGATAAATATGAATCTGGATATAATAATAAATATGTACAACCCATTGTTAAGAGCAATAATCCTAATAAAACAAAACGTGTTTTATTTTCAAAACTTCCAAAGCCAGAATGTATTAATTGTAAAAGAAATGTAGGAACTATTTTTACTATAAAAAATGATACAAAAGAAGACGTAAGAAATTTTGTTGCTAAATGTGGAGATATAACTGAGCCTTGTCCGTTAGATATACAAATTAATTATTCCGTACGTGATCAATTATATAATAGTATTATTTATGGTTCTAAAGATATTGAAGCTATAAAATTAGAAATTATTAAAGAAAAAAATAAAGCTCTGTTTTTCAATAAAGATGTAGTTTCCTCGTTTGAAAAACTTACTTCTGATCTTAAACTCAAAACAGAAAGTGTGGGCTTTGGAATTGAAACTAACATATTGAGAAATTATAATCCAGAAAAATATTTATTAATTAAACAAAATGTTGACGAATTTGGCAAAGGTTTCATATTACCCTTTAAACAATTCATGTCTAATTATATGGATACAAATAACGAACTTGTTTTAAACGAAGCAGTTAAATTTTATGTTGACGAAATGGTTCCTAAATTAAAAGAAATTCAAGACATGAAATATTCTGTCAATTTTGTTGAATATAATCCTGATAATGGTACTTATAAATTAATACAGTATCCAAATTCTTTAGAAGACGGCGAATTTTTTATTAAAGATGATGATAAGATAGTTAAATTTGTGAAAGGCGTCAGAAAAGAGAAAAAATCGAAAAATTCGAAAACAATGAAAATTGGTGATATCCCTAATAATAAAACCAAAAAATTAAGACCAATTGCGGATATAATAATTGAGGAGGGTGAAGTAGAAATTATTGGAGAAAATGAAGAAGTCGGTAAAAATAAAACAGCTATTATTATTCCTTTTCGTGATTTAGACCCAGAACAACCAAGGACAAAACAACTCAATGAATTTATTAAATATATGAGCGAATATTTAAAAGATATAACTTACAAAATATTTGTTATTGAACAATCTGATGATTCCAGAAAATTTAATCGTGGAGAATTATTAAATATTGGGTTTAAATTTGCTGAACAAGAAGGATATACTAATTTTATATTTCATGATGTAGATTTGTTACCATCATCTGAATTAAAAACATATTATACAAATACTCCCGATAAAAATCCAAATCATATAGCTGCTGTTTGGAGCAGATATGGGAAAAATCCAGATTATTTTGGCGGTATTGTAGCGTTTAATAAACAAATGTTTAATAAAATAAACGGATTTCCAAATAATTTTTGGGGTTGGGGAGGCGAAGACGATGAATTATTTAAACGCACATCGCCATATTATACAATAACAAAATCTAAAAATGGGTCTATACGTGATTTAGAAAATATGAATTTACAACAAAAACTAGGATATTTAAAAGAAAATGATCTTAAATTTATGCAAAAAAGAGAGGCTTTAGAAGAACACGACAGAACATGGCAAACCAACGGTTTAAATAATATTAAAAACCTAGCATCTTTTGAAGAAAGTATTACGTCGTGTGGCGAAAATTGTGAAAGAATTTTGGTAAAATTAAAAGATTTTTCGGAAATTTCACCCGATATACCTAATTATGAAGGAAACAAAGCTATATGGAACAAAAAGGAATATGATGAAGTATGGTCAAGAATTCCTGACAAATTAAAAGAATATTTGAGTACAGATAAACAATGGCTTGAAGAGTATATGCATAGTTGTATAAACGCAAGACATAATAGAAAACCATGTATATTATTTTTACCAAGACAAACACAATTTCCACCAAAAATTTTAGCAAATGGGACATATGATTTTAATTCCAAATTAGTAAACACTTTGTTTAATTCATTAGAACCATCTCATCAGAAAAGGTTATTAACGTTAAATTCGGTTAAAGATGGTATACCGAATTATAATATTTTAAAGAATGCCCTAATTGATCTTTTAACAAACAATTTAATTAATTATAATAAAGGTTATTTATAAAAATATTGAAATATAATATAGATGATTACGGATTATATATCTCTTCCTATTTTTTTAATTAGTTTTACTGTAGGCTTGTTTTTTATATATGTTTTAGGTCCAGCATCAAAAACGATATACATATATCCAAGCCCACAAAATTATATGAATACTCAATATAAAGACAACGCGGATCAATGTTTTCAATTTAAACCAGTTGCGACACAATGCCCGATTAATCCGTTTTCAGTTAAAACGGTTCCTATACAAGAATAAGTATTTGTATTAGTATTAGTATTAGTATTAGTATAAATGCATTTATATTAGTATAAGAATAAAAATAAATTGATATTATATTTTAAATATATAATATAAATGCATTTGGATAAATTTGTTCATAGTGCCACAGGTAAAATAATGATGTCTGTATTATTAGGATTTGGTTTAGCAACATTATTTAGAGTTGCGTGTAAAGGAAAAAAATGTAGAATAATTGAAGCTCCGCCAATGGAAGAGTTAAATGAACAAACATATAAATTTGATGATAAATGTTATAAAATAGAAAAAAATGCTATTAAATGCGATAGCAAAAAAACAACAATTCGAATTTAACATTGCGTATTTTTTAAAATAGTTGAATCTTTAGTAATTATATTATATGTCAGAAATAAATACAACTAGTATAAATGATTTACCTACCGATCCTACAGCTGGTGGTTCTGTAGGTGGTTCTGTAGGTAATGAAGTTAACAATGGACAAATGGGTCAACAGCAACAACAGCAACAACAACCTTCAAAAAATAATTCTCAGTTATCTTTGGATCAAATTACAATTAGTCAAATAGTTAATGGATTACAACAAGCTAGTTTAGCAGGAGCAACAACATTACCTAGTAGAGATATACCTCAAAATACTGAACAACTAACAAATGATGCGCAAATACAACCAAATTATGTTCCACCCCCTCAAACAAGAGATTATATAAACGAATCTGATAATGATATTGACAACTATTATAAAAACGAACAAACGCAAAATTCATTGGATGCGATTTACGATGAATTACAGGCTCCATTATTATTAGCCGTGCTATATTTTTTGTTTCAATTGCCTTTTTTCAAAAAAAATGTTTTTAGATATTTACCATTTTTATGTCATTCCGATGGAAATTATAATTTCAATGGTCTAGTATTCACGTGTGGGTTATTTGGATTTATTTATTATTCGTTGTCAAAAACAGTCAAGCAATTTAGTAAATTTTAATACTTTTAAAAAAGTATTCCAAAAGTGTAAATACTTTTTTACATTTCCTCGTTTTTACGGAGTTATAGCCTTCGGCAAACGCCGATTTTCTTAAAATACTTTATTTATAAAATAAAAATTATTAAATATAATTATTAAATATAATTATTAAATATATGAGTTATATTCCAACTATTACTCCGTCGATGATATGCAACAATATTATAAATAATTCGTCGAATCCAGAAAATGTATGGAAAAAGGTTTTTGTAATTTTTAAAAATATTTTAGAACATAATCCATTGTTTAATACCCTAAATCCAAAAGGTATAAAAATTCCATATGAACTTTTAGGAGAATCATTAACCCAAGAAGATTTCAAAGAAATATGGTTATGGATGATAAATGAATATAATAATACAGCATATGGGTATAGAAGCCTAGTTTTAGACCACAATTATTTTAGAGGTTACAAGTATATGTATAGAAAAATAAAGTCGTATTTATCAAAAAATAGTATAGAAATAAAAGAAAAAGATATGATAAAAAAATGTATAATAGAATTTTTTAATAAATGCATAGACGGTGCGTTTAGTAGCGATCGACTTTATGCTTATGAACTAAAGCCACTTAATTTAATGTGGTATTCTTCAATTAGACAAATAAAAAGTCAACCGCCATTAACTGATGATGAATTAAATCGAGGGATTGGCGAAATGAGGAAATCCGGACCAGTTCCTGATGACATTACCTACTTAATATCAAGTTATTTAAAAACTGTCAAAGACGCAAATCAAACCGCTGGAAAAACACCCAAATCTAAACGCCGAACAAGAAGAAATAAAATAAACACCAAACAAGAAGACAAAAAATAAAAAATAAAAAATACGTTTTAATACTTTTAAAAAAGTATTCCAAAAATGTAAATACTTTTTTTAAAAGTATTATATATAATAAATGTTAGAATTATTAAGCGAAATATCACAAAATCAAGCAGATCTAATTAAATCATTTGCTATTTTTTATTTATTGTTAGTTGGAAATTATATTGGGAATAGTTTATTTACTTGTTTTCAAATAACCTATATTAAATCTCACAAATGGCTACAATTGTTTATATCATTTCTTTTGTTTTATTTCTTAGTTACGCTTTTATCTAATACTGGTAAATTGGAATATACCCCACCTATTGAAAAATTAATTTATTCTTTGTTTTATTTCATAGGATTTATAATTGTAATGCGTTTAGATTTAAGAGTAACTGTAATGGTATTATTTTTAATTTTTGTAATTTATTTTATTGAATTAAATAAGGATTTTTATTTAGATGCGGGTTCTAAAATTAATGATCCATTAGATCAAGATATTTATAATGACAATATGTATTGGATTACATTTGATTTTCCTTTTAAAATTCGTTTATTTCCTATTGAGCCAAACGATTTCGTAATGATAAATAAGGTTGAAACAATAATATATTATTTCATACTCTTTTTGTTAGTTATTGGGTTTATTGCTTATGGTGGAGAAATCAGAGATAATTTAAAACATTCAAAAAGTCTTACATGGGTTGATGTATTTTCAGATACAGATGTTTGTCATTTAACAGATCGAAAAAGCTTTTGGCATTATCTAAAATTAGGATTAGGGATTAAATTGTAAATGATAAAATTATAATGTCTATTATCTAGTAGAAATTATAACAACACTCTTAAAAAAAGAATCCTCGTCTTTTTTTCGTCTTTCTTTTCTTTTTCTTTTTATTTTTATTTTTGTTAGTTTTATTATTCTTTTTTCCATATTTTTTCTCTTTTGATTCCTCCTCTTTTTCTCCATTTTCTTCTTCTTCTTTTGATTCCTCTTTTGATTCCTCTTTTGATTCCTCTTTTGATTCCTCTTTTGATTCCTCTTCTTTTGATTCCTCTTTTCCTTTTTTATCATCCTTTTTCCCTTCCTTTTTATCATTCTTTTTATCACACGTTTTTCCATCTTTATCATCCAATGGTCTATATCGTAAAAACCATTCGTCATATTCTTTATCATTTCTTTTGCCTTTTAATTCCGTATATTTTTCCGCCTTTTCAGCTCGCATTTCTTCCACGGTTTCTTGATGCCCCATACAATTAATACTGAATCTTTTTAATAACCCTTTTTGCGACAATCTATTTTTCTCTTGAACTTCAAATAAATAATTTGCCATACACAATATTCTATCCTTATCATAATATGGTCTATCCGCATATAAAAACGCCAACCAAAAACTAAGCATAGTATCGATGGTTGCTACTTTAACGTCGTATCCGCCTTCTTTAACAATATTATAACTATGACAGGCAAGTGGTTGATAAATAAACGCAACTGTATCCGTTCCTACTTTAATTTCATAATGCGGTGCTATAATTTCACCAATACCTGGACGCTTAATAATTTTAACATTTTTAACATTAATATCAGCTAAACGTTCTTTAATAATTTGTGCTGTTAACATAGGTTCTTCTGAAAGCGCATCAAAATCTGGTATTTTTGCTAATTTATGTTTTAAATTGGAAGGCATATATTGTGAATACAAAGATAACGCGTCGCCTCCAAAAAATACTACATCTTGGTCTATCAATGTATGTTGTATGGTTTCATATATTTTGTCAGAAGATTCATTATCCGCCATTTTGCGTTGAAATTGAATTTTATCACAATCTTTTCCTTTCAATGGGTAATGTTTATTTAAAAGAGTTAACCGTTTTAATACCTTTTCCCATCTACTAACATCTCCAGCAGGACGAGATAATTCTAAATACATTCCCATACGAAGCAAATTCGGCGGAGAATGTAGTATACCAGCAATTTTAACTGCTTCCTTTTTAATCGCATTAAATAATTCCTTTGGTATTTGCGTAATATCTGCTACAGGAATGAAACTAACATATACTTTAAATGTTCCGTGATGTTGGCCTGATTTTGCCTCTACCTCTTGAAACCCATTATCAATATAAATATCAACAAGTTCTTTAGCGTCATTTAAGGCATTCGGGCTGTAAAAATCGTAGTCGGGAATTTCAACATCTTTGTTATAGAACTTGTCTTGTTTTGGTAACAATGCGTCCACTGCAGTTCCTCCGTAACAAATTAATTGCTTTTTTCTTAAAAAATTTTCTAAAATACCAATTATGCGTTTAATTTCTGGAGAATTAGCAACCTGCCTACCTTGCTTTTCTTCGGCATTATCTACCGCGGTTCTTAAAATGGCTAATTCACAGTCACTAAATGTCAACCCTTTACAAACATTATCTTTTTTAGTCATTTATATATTACGGTTATTATTATTTAGAATCGATAAATATTCATAATATTGTTTATATATTTATTTTGTTATACTTTTTATTGAAATTTGTTTGTAAAAAGAAAATGTGTTGGCTCTTACTTCGTTATAACCTTTTTACAGACGAAGTCCAATAAAATGTTTGGATCTTACTTCGTTATAACCTTTTTACAGACGAAGTCCAATAAAATGTTTGGCTCTTACTTCGTTATAACCTTTTTAAATATTTTATAATAATGTTTGGCTCCACCTTTTCAAAGGTGGAATTAAATATCAAATTTATAAAAGTCCGATTGAACTGATCTTGTAGCATATGATAATTCTGGATTTTGAGGCGGTGGTAAAGGAATAGTAACTGGTACATAACGCAACGGCTCTGGTTTAAGAACAAACGCAAATCCGTTTTCGTCAAAAAATATGTCATTTTCTTCTATATTGACATCAATATATTGATATCTCATTCCTAAAAGTTGACATCCAGTTTCTCTCATAACTACAGAACTCGGGTTTTCTGGATTAGACCCTTTATCCGGCATACCTATAGTCATATTTTGTTTATTAAAATTAATCAATTCATTCAAATCAGGTGTATATTTTATGTCATAATAGTGTAATGATCTCATAAACACCGAATTGCTAGTCATATTAATAAATTTATAGAATTCAGGGCATTCAAGGAAAGAGGTGTTACTGCGATCCACAATTATAATAATTTTTCCCATTAATTTTTGTATTTCAACATTACCAAAATTTTGTCCATAATACTCTGAATCATAATCTTTACTCATCAACAAAGAATCAAACCCTTCTAATAATTTAGCAAAGTTTTTATACATTTCTTGATTATTACTCTTAATGCGAAGATGAATAATAATTGGATCTAATGCGTTGGGCGCGGTTGCTGTAGAAAAAGCGTAATCGCGAATAATTTTCATTACGTCGCCAAAATCAACGTAATTAAAGGTCTCCTTAATATAATAACTATCGCTGGTCGATGTAGCAACGACGGGTTTATCTTCGATTGAAAATATTTCAAAATCAAGTCCTCTTACGCCTTGTTTTAATAAAGCTTTCAATATACACGTATCCACATAATCGTTTCTATAATTTCCACCACTACAACAATTATAAGCCGTCTTAATATAATAATCTTTAAAAGTGTAATTAAATTGTTCCGAATTATCCATCGATCTAATTTTTCCATTTAAGTCGCCGTATATTGAATTCATTGTAGAACATTCTTTGCTTCTTAAAAAACTATAATAAAAATAATACAAAAATGCTATTAAAATGATCATTAATGTTATTGCTACGAGATAGAAAACAGCTGTTGAATCTTTCATTTCTGTAACAGATTTAATCGCATTATTAATCGCTTTATCTTGAGAATCCATATTATATATATACTTTTAAAAAAGTTATGACAAAATATACTTTTTACAGACAAAGTCCAATAAAAAGTATAACAAAATAAAGCAAAAATATACTTTTAAAGTATTTCGATGTATAAAATGTAATTAGCTATAAATACTCCAGCATCAGATGCTATTTGTGTCCTTCCGCCTCCCCCATTCTGCTCCTGACGGCGACGGTGGCGGCCGCGATATCAATGCTACTGCTAAAAAATACACTCACCTGTAGGATACTTACTGGTACAACCAGATATTGCGTAAGAAGTAAATACCGCGGTGCCTGAATTTAAACTATTATATAATTCAGTTTGCCACATATAACAATTTTGTGCATAATCTTGACAAGTCCCATTTGAAAGTACACTGCCCGAAGGAACGTCGCTATAGTTTGTACTTATTGCATAACCATTAGGTATATCATAATACCATACCATGAATGTTTCAATTGTGTCTTCTGTACTAGCTCCATTGACTTCAGTAACCAGCATTACATAACTAAATTGAAATGAATAATATGTTCCATCGCCATACATGTAATAAGTTGTATTTAAACAAACATCATCAGTTAAACAATCATTCCCACAACCACAAGTAGCTGGGGGACATACACAACAAGTCCCATAACATATAGAATAAGAACATACTGCACAACACCCACATTTACAATTACAACCCATTTATTATACTACAATATTAAAAAATATTGTCATATAATATAATGTATGTGCCAAGTATTTGTTTTAGAACGAATGGAGAACCGTTTTTGTCAAAAAACCCAGTTAGTAACTGTAATTGTATAACCAATTCAATAAATTATCAAACAACTTATTTATTATATAAAAATATGTATTTAGAAAAAATTAGAATTCAAAATACAAATCTTAAAATTAATAGTTATAATATGTATCATGCTTGCGCATCTTATGGGAAACCACGTATGAGTAAACGTGTTTTTGGTCCAATTTGTAACGATATATATGAATTTAGAAAAACGATTTAATTTTCCTTAATACCATTATATTAACTTCGTCTCCCCCCAAAATGGTAACTATTACCGATTTATAAATTACTATAATTTATTTTTGTTACCATTAATAGTAACAAAAATATAAACTAACAAAAAAACTTTCAGTGTGGTAGGGGTTAACTTTTAATTGTGAAAATGATGAAAATAAAGAATTATTGGAAATAGAAAAATTATATTATGATGAATAAGTAATTAAATATAATGTTATTATATTATAAAAATGGCTGGCGGTCTTATGAATCTTGTAAGCTCGGGACAACAAAATATAATTTTAAATTCTAATCCTAGTAAGTCGTTCTTTAAATCAACTTATCATCAATACACAAATTTTGGCTTGCAAAAATTTCGTCTGGATTATGAAGGCTCAAAAACACTGCGACTATCAGAAGAATCTACATTTACATTTAAAGTGCCTAGGTATGCGGATCTTTTAATGGACTGTTATTTATCCGTAGCGTTACCCAATATTTGGAGCGGAATTTTGCCGCCACAGCAAGTAACAGACGAAACAACAGCACAAGGTTTAGGCAATATCGAACAATGGGCGCCATATGAATTCAAATGGATTGAAAATATTGGAGCCAAAATGATTTCAAAAATCAGTATTACTTGCGGCAATTATACGCTACAAGAATATTCTGGTGATTATTTATTAGCATCTGTTCAACGCGACTATAACGCTATTAAATTAGATTTATTTAATAGAATGATAGGACAAGAACCGGAATTAATGAATCCGGCAAACGCCAATTCGCGTGTCAACTCGTATCCAAATGCTTATTATACGGAAGATTATGCTGGATCAGAACCGTCCATTAGAGGTAGAATATTGTATATACCGCTAAATAATTGGTTTAGCTTAAAGTCGCAAATGGCATTTCCTCTGACGTCTTTACAATACAACGAATTACATATTAATGTCACATTTAGGCCAATAAACCAGTTATTTACGATTCGTGACGTTTATGATGCGACAAATAATTATCCTTATATTGCCCCAAATTTTAATGTATGGTATATGCAGTTTTTCCGTTTCTTACAGCCACCCCCAGACGTATGTATTGGTATTAATTCATATTCAGATCAAAGAACTTTATGGAACGCGGATATTCATTTGAATTGTACATATTGCTTCTTATCAAATAATGAGGAACGACTTTTCGCATTACAAGAACAGAAATATTTAATAAAACAAGTCCACGAAAGAAAATTTCAAAATGTTACTGGTCCAAATAAAGTAGAATTAGATTCATTAGGTATGGTCTCAAATTGGTTGTATTATTTTCAAAGAAGTGATGCTAATTTAAGGAACGAATGGTCCAATTATTCAAATTGGCCATATAACTATTTACCATTAAATGTTATACAGGCCCCTACATCAGGAACTTATACAGTTTATAGAACAATTAATGGAATATTGACTCCTGTTGAAATAGGTCCAGGCGTAAATCCAGATGGAACTTTAACAGGCATTTTAATAAACCAAACATATAATCCTCAAAATGATAAATCAATATTAGTTGCTATGGGTATACTTCTTGATGGTTCTTACAGAGAAAATATTCAGCCAGCAGGAGTATTCGATTACATTGAAAAATATGTTAGAACAACCGGAAGTGCTCCTCCTGGATTATATTGTTATAATTTTTCTGTTAACTCAAATAATAGCGATTTACAGCCATCGGGCGCAATAAATATGAGTCGATTCAATCAAATAGAGTTGGAATTCACAACAATAATACCGCCGCTAGACCCATTGGCTCAAAGTTTAACCATTTGCGATCCGGAAACAGGAAATATTATAGGCATTAACAAACCAACATGGCGTATTTATGATTACAACTTTGATTTGTATTTATTTGAAGAACGCATTAATGTTGTTAGCTTTATTGGAGGAAATGTGGGGCTAATGTATGCGACTTAAAGTTATTTCTGTAATGACGCATTTGCCGCTGGAGGCGTTGTCTCAAAGAATTGTCCAGTCGCCGATACAGTTGTCGGATATTTTGGTTCAAAGGAAGTCGTATCGCTTTCAAACGGAATTGCGTTTGATATTCCTTGACTATATTTATCCGCGGATTCTCTACGTTTATTATATAAGTTTAACCCTTCATTAAATGACTTTGTCCACTTGTCTAATCCTTGATACGAATTTTTTATTTCAGCGTCTTTTGAACCTGGATATATTTGCGCGAAATCCGTATTGTGATTATCATAACCGGTTGTTAATGGACTATATTGTAATCCTTGTTGGCCTAATTTACCACCATTATCATAAGGATCTACTTCTTTTGTTATACAAGAATCTTTCGGTTTAGGGCCAGGATTACAACCTTGGCAATCAATGTCCGAACTACATTGCTCCCCAGTTAATAAACATTTCGCATTAGGTCCACAGAAATTCTTACAACTAACAGGATCGTTTATTGGTAAATTAACCGTATGGCTATATTCTGGGGAATTAGTATCATTATAATTTATTACCGCGTCTTTCGGATATGACATAGTTAATCCTTCAACTATATATTTATTAGTCATTGTATTAGACATTGTATTAGTCATTGTATTAGATATTGTATTAGACATTGTATTTGACCCATATTTTATTACTATCCACAATAATAATAAACTAACAAATGTATAAAGTATTGTATATTTGTAATTTAATGTCATATATAATCTTCCTATTTTAATTATTAAATGTCGTAATAATTCAAATTTTTAATATATATTTATTATAATTAATGTCTACTACAGAAGATACAAGCGCAATTGATGAAAAAAAAACGGAAGATACAGGAACGGAACCCGATTTTAAAGGGTTTGCATCTAATTATTTATCCAGCATAATATTTACTATAGGTATTGTTGTATTTATTATTGGCGGATTAGGGTTATATACAACTAAAGTCGCCCAGGCTAATATTCTTCCAGATAATATAGAACTAGCCCCATATACAATTATTGATCGGGTTGTTAAAGATATTCCAATTGATATAAATGTTATGAGGCCAACATTTTGGTCTGAAAATAAAGACACATTTTCACAAAAGGCTATATTTGATTCTCAAAAATATTTAGACAGTTTTCAAAATAGTTTTTTATGTTATTTAAAACAAAAAGCGGATCCTAAAGATGGAGCAAATGCTGCTTTATTTTTTTCACGCGTGTATGATAATTTGGTTGCTAAAAATTTATTAGTTATTAATAAAATTTTCTTTTATTTAAGTTATCTTCCCGAATCCATTATTATGTTTTTATATGGATTGTTTGGTATATTTATTTGGATAGGACTATATTTTTTTAATATGTGTATTAGTATTTTTTATCATTTTGTAAATATACCCGAATTATTTAGAGAGACGAATGAAGACAAAAATAAATGGGAATCCGACGACAATATATCTTATTTAAGATTTTCCAAGTTTTTATTATTCTGTTTCATTTGGATTCCTGTGGGATTATTTTCAACATTTGTTATGCCAATATTTTTTACAATGTATGGATTATTTTCTCCTTTATTTGCTACTTATACAATCAAAGGAACAAAAAAATCATATGGCGTATATGATTTTATTAAAGATACTTTTGCTTATAAAAAGTTGTTCTTTTTTATTCTTGCTACAATAAGTTTAGTTTCTAACGGTTCAACATATCTTGGTAGTAATGCTATTATTGGTATACTAATTGCTGTTGTTTTTGCTTATTATATGGGTTTATATAGTAACGAAATTCCTGAAACTGGTTTAAATGGATTTACATCTGGAATAAAACAAAATATGAAACAAGCGACGTTAATTCCTCTTGATAAAACTACATTGGTAGAAATATGTAAACATATAGCTATAGATGATACTACTATGGAAGGCATAATTAAAAATGGAACATTTAGAAAAATAATATCAACAGACACTGGAGGTTCAATTATTAATAATGATATACCTACTATAACGGAACCTATAACGGAACCTATTATAAATAATGATATACCTACTATAACGGAACCTATTATTAATAATGATATACCTACTATAACGGAACCTATTATAAATAATGATATATCTGGTCCTACTATATCCAAAGAACAATCTAATCAATATATTAAATATCCTGAACAACAACAGCAAGAACAACAGCAAGAACAAAGTGGTGGTAAAATAAGAAAACCATTAAAAACAAAAAAATATAATTTTAGATTGGTATAATAAACAATCTAAATATAATTTGTAATTTTAATTAAGATATGAATAAAGATAAAACTAACAAAAATAAATTATCGCTTCCTTTTGTTAGTTTATGTACTCCAACATTTAATCGTAGACCATTTATACCATTTATGATAAAATGTTTTGAACATCAAACATATCCCAAAGATAGAATTGAATGGATAATTATTGATGATGGTTCCGATCCTATTGAGGAACTTGTTAAAAATATTCCACAAGTCAAATACTTTTATTATAAAGAAAAAATGCTTTTAGGTAAAAAGCGAAATTTAATGCATAGTAAATGTTCTGGAGATATAATTATTTATATGGACGACGATGATTATTATCCCCCGTCTAGAATTTCCCACGCTGTTGAAACTTTAACAAATAACCCGTCATATTTAATTGCTGGTTCATCCGAAATGCACATTTATTTTGATTCTAAAAATTTGATGTTTCAATGTGGACCCTATAAACCATATCATTCAACAGCTGCTACTTTTGCCTTCAAAAAAGAATTGCTTTTACAAACTAGTTACGATGATGGTATTGCTCTAGCAGAAGAAAATAAATTTACAAAAGGGTATACAATTCCGTTAATCCAACTGGATACATTACAATCCATATTGGTTTTTTCACACAAACATAATTCTTTAAATAAAGAAACATTATTAACAAACCCTGAACTAACACGAACCATTCCATCTCGTTTTACAGTTGATGATTTTATTACAGACCCAGTTTTAAAACAATTTTATATGTACGATATGAATAAATTGTTAGAAGATTATGAACCAGGAAACCCTAAATATAAGCCTGAATTATTGAAACAAATGAAAAAAATGGAAGAAGCACGGGCTACAAAATTATCAGACTATTCAAAACAATTAGAAGAACATAATAAGATGTTGACTGTTTACAACAATTCTACTAATATAAATGCTAATAAAAAAATTGAAATAGAAAATATTCGCAATGAATATGAAAAAAAATTAGAAAACAAAAATATATTAATTAATGAACTGCTTAAAAAGGTTAAAGAACTAACAACAGAACTATCTGATTACAAAAATAAACACACTTGTGTCTAGACGTGTCAAGACGTGTCAAGACGTGTCAAGATAATATAAGATAATATCATATAATAATGATTTAAAGATATAATACATTATTATAGTATAGCATAAGAATGTATTTTGAAGAAGGATTCGAACCTGCCGACGACTCATCATTTAAGCTTAAGATGAATTCGACAGAAATGAACAATAAGTCTGATACAAAACATGAAAAATATACAATTCCATTTAATAATACATGGAAAGACGGCAAATATCGTAAGACT
>TBL_comb47_HYPODRAFT_10002296_pt1 | contig 23731 bp, 24 predicted proteins | sample TroBogypolimnion_40_FD_10682 | JGI IMG/M metagenome (IMG submission 10682)
CGGGGCGCGGGCGAGGCCCCCGGCTACGCGGGGTGCGATCCTTTTCTCATGCATGCCAGCGTCGCCGAGAACCTGCGCTATGGTAACCCCGGTAAAACCGATGCGGAACTGTGCCAGGCGGCCCGCTTCGCTGAGGCCCATGACTTCATCACTGCGCTTCCCGACGGTTATGACACGGTCATCGGCGGCAGGGGGCTGGCACTTTCGGACGGCCAGCGGCAAAGGATCGGCCTGGCCCGGCTGATGCTGCTCAATCCGGCGATTCTGGTGCTGGACGAGGCCTTCTCGGCGCTGGACCCGGACACCGAGGCGAAGATCAGGCGCAACCTTTTGGGCCACTTCCCCGACCGCACGGTCCTGATGATCAGTCACCACCTGCAGGGACTGGACGATTTCGACCGCCTGTACTTGCTGCAGCGCGGACGACTGCGCCAGGTTGACGAGGCCGAACTCAGGCTGGAACTTCAGGGCCAGGTGGCGTCCCGGCTCGAGTCGGACGGTGCGACCGCAGCCGCACGGCAGGAGACGGCGCAGGTTGCCAAGCCGAATCTGCTGCAGCTAACCCCCAAACCTTCCCTCGCCCCGGCCCTCACCCAAAGGGAGAGGACGCGTCTGCTTGGCTAGGGTGAGTGCCAAGGACTGAGAAGAACTGCCCAGGTGATCATGGAGGAGCGATTGAACAGTATTCGGAGGCGCGCCTCGCGTAGCGCTACTGCAGTTCCGACCCGGGTTGCGATCATCGACACCGGGGTGAACCCCTGGCATTCCCATGTCGGGGGCGGGGTGCAGGGATGCCGCATCTTCCTGGACAGTTCGGGCAGCATCCGGGAGGACGACGATTTCCGCGACCTGGCCGGTCATGGGACTGCGGTCGCCGGGATCCTGAGGAACAGTCTCCCCGGGGTTGAGATCTACGCCGTCAGGGCTTTTGAGCGGGACTTCAGGTCATATCCCTCCCTGGTCGCGCGGGCCATACTGCGGGCCGCCGCCGAAGGTTGTACCGTGTTGAACCTGAGCCTGGGGATGACTCCCGGACCGGGGTGCGAGCAGCTGGTTGCCGCCTGCCGGAGCGCCCTTGCTGCAGGGTGCACCCTGGTTGCCGCAGGCCTGCCCGGCCATCCCGATCTGCTCCCTGCGGCGATTCCCGGCGTCCTCAGCGTGGTGGCCGATGACCGCGTGCCTGACGGATCGGTATCCCTCAATACTGCCGGAAACTACAACTACTGCGCCTCGGGGCGGCCCCGGGAACTGGGCGGACTGCCGGCGGCAGGGAACCTCTGGGGAAACTCCTTCGCCTGCGCCCGGGTGTCGGCCCACCTCGTCGGGCAACGGGAGGGAGCCGGGAAACCGTAGCCGCAAACAGGACGACGCTCCGGCGCATGCCGCGGGGCGCTGCTAGTTAGAAGCCAACCTACCAACGGAGGAATATCATGGAACCTTACGGATTGATCATCGACGGCAAGAAGATCGTGACCAGCAAGAGTTTTGGGGTGCGCAACCCGGCGACCGGAGAGGTTTTTGCCCAGTGCCCGGTGGCGGATACCTCCCATCTAGACCAGGCGGTAGCCGCGGCGCAGCAGGCCTTCGTCTCATGGAGCCAGACCGACGACGCGGTTCGCAAGGCAAAGATCCATGCCTTGGCCGATGTCCTGGAGCAGCATAGTGCCGAACTGATGCAGATCTTAACCCGCGAGAACGGGAAACCGCTGGGTGGATTCCAGGGGATCGGCGCAGGGATGGAACTGGGCGGCTCCATTGCCTGGACCCGCGCGACTGCCGAACTGAGCCTTCCCGTCGAGGTCATCCAGGACACTGAAGATGCCAGGGTCGAGGTGCACCGGAAGCCCCTCGGTGTCGTCGGCTCCATCCCTCCCTGGAACTGGCCGCTCATGATCGCTATCTGGCACGTCATGCCCGCTCTGAGAACCGGCAACACCGTCGTCATCAAGCCCTCTTCCCTCACCCCGCTGACGACCTTGCGCTTCGTGGAACTCGCCAACGAGGTGCTGCCTCCCGGTGTGCTCAACATCGTCACCGCCGAAAGCGGTATCGGGAGCGCCATGGCTAAACATCCCGGCATCAACAAGATCGTTTTCACCGGGTCGACGCCGACCGGCAAAAGCATCATGCAAAACGGGGCCGCCAACCTCAAGCGCTGTACCCTGGAGTTGGGCGGCAATGATGCCGGCATCGTGCTCCCCGACGTGGACCCGAAAGAAGTCGCCCCCAAGCTCTTCACGGCGAGTTTTCACAACAACGGCCAGACCTGCGCCTGCCTGAAGCGCCTTTATGTGCACGAGGACATCTACGAGGATATCTGCCGGGAACTGACGGCCATTGCAGGTCAGGTACGGATGGGCGACGGGCTCCAGGAAGGGGTCGATTTCGGCCCGCTGCAGAACGAGGACCAGTTGAACTTCGTGAGCGAACTGGCGGAGGATGCGCGCAAGGCAGGGGGCAGATTCCTTTGTGGCGGGCAGCGTCCCCAGGGACCGGGCTACTTCTACCCGATCACGCTGGTTGCCGACGTTTCGGATGGCATACGCCTGGTGGACGAGGAGCAGTTCGGGCCGATTCAGGGGATCATCAAGTATTCCGATGTAGACGACGCGATCCGGAGAGCCAACAACAGTCCTTTCGGGCTGGGAGGATCCATTTGGTCCAATGACCTCGATAAGGCACGGCAACTGGCACGCAGGTTGGAGTGCGGCACGGCGTGGGTGAACGATCATGCCTCAATCCAGCCGAACATGCCCTTTGGCGGGGTGAAGGAATCGGGGTACGGAGTCGAATTCGGCCAGTACGGGCTGGAGGAATATACCTCGATTCAGACCCTGAAGCTGGTGAAGAGCTGACGGATAAATAAAAGCCGGTGCTTGTCTTTCTAAGCTGGTCGGTTGGGACCTCAGACGATGCTTGGACGCTATCACTAGTTGCATCATGGGCTTAAGGGTGTGTTCCCCAGTTGACGGTCGTGGGTTAGCATCCCGTTTCCCGCTCCGATCATGTGTCCGATTATGAGAAATGATAGGCCCAGGCATTCTTGCTTGGGCCCATTTTCACTTGAACACTGCAACTACCTACTCAATTTACTGAACTGAGTTTCCCCCGAAGTCTGCCACCTTTGGGCGTCGAGGTTGACCACTATAGGGCGACGCGTTGGCTACCTAGGAGGGCCAACCACCCGCCGAGGGAGGGGGAAATTGAGTAATCACTTGAGTTTCTTGCCAGCCATGATATTGTGAGTCATGGCTGATAGGAAGACCATAGATGAAAGATGTGTGCTTTCTCGAAAAAAAGGGGACGGGCAGGTCCGCCGTGAGGTGTGGACCGACGAAGACGGGAAAGTCATCCGTTATAATTGGCCTACATCAACCATGGCGTTTACTCCGGCGATAATGGGCGCGTCGTCGGGTATGACAACAACCACGGCTCCCACCACAGACACCTCATGGGGCAGATGTCCCTTGTCACCTTCACATCTTTAGAGGAGTTAGAGGTGAGATTCTGTGAAGAGTGGAAGGAATTAATGCCGTCGAAGAAAGTTCCTAAGAGGATCTAAAATGTTGAAACTAACTATAACAACTGGAAGTGTCGAAGAGTTTTTTGCGAGAGGTAAAACACTTGCAGGAAAAATTGACAGGGGTGAAGTTATAGAACCTAGCACGTTGATTATGTTTGAAGACCCAGAAGATGTTTTAGAGATTATTACCAATGCCAGGGTGTCTTTATTCAGAGCGGTAAAGCAGGAACCTGGTTCAATTACGGATATTGCCCGCCGGTTGCATCGAGATAGAAGTGCCGTAAAACGCGATGTGGACATACTCGTTGGGGCTGGACTCATTCAAATAGATGATGTATCCCATGCTGGTCATGGACGGAAAAAATATCTAAAGGCTACAGCCGATCAATTCCAGTTATTAGCCCAAGTTGGATAACCTCCCCTTCTCCGGCAGGAGGGGACAGACTTGAGGGGGACAGCTTGAGGGGGACAGGCGCCGCAATGTACGGCCAGCTTGTGATCCCTTGAAGCTGCCTGCCCACGGCCTGGCGCCTTGTCCCCGGCCTTTTCCTTCAGTTCAACTTAGCGCTCGCGCCCTTCCTCTCTCCGCTCTGCCCCACGCCCATCGTGACGCTGGTCGCGCTGGTCCTGCCGCTGCTCATGACCGCGCTCTTTCAACTCACGCTGCTCTGCCGGCCTTTTGTTCTCAGGTCGGAAATATCTCCCCCGGTAGTGGCCACGGTCCTGGCTGTAGACGCGATATTCCCGGTCACGGAATTGATGGATCTTCCCGAGATTGTACCTGCGCAGTTCAGGGGGAAGTTCCCTGTGCCGCACCCTGATCCAGTCGCCGCCATAATAGGTAGTCCGGTACCACCCGCCCCCTCTGTTCACATAGTAACTGCCGGAAAGATAAAACATGTCATAGGGCACGCCGACTGCCACGCCAAAGCCCAACTCAGCCGGGTAAAGGAAGTCCGGCGGCTGCGAGACGACGATCGGCGGGCCTCCCACGTTGATATTAAAGGAGAAGTCTGCCGCCTGAGCCCTTGAGGCCATCTGCAATAGGACCACTGCCAACGCTACTAATATCAGTTTTCTCATGTTGCCTCCCGATCTGGTTACCTGCCACAGTCATGCTGCGGGCCAGACTTAAGGGGTTTTCTGTACGTTACACTGTGTGTCAAAGAGTAGAAAAAAGCGCCGAGACACGAGGAGGTATCTGTCAAGGCGCAAAAGGAGTGTTGTTTGAGCCGCAATTATATGAATAATAATAAATTGTCAACCGGTCCGGCAGAACATTCACGCTGCTGGTCGGAAATCCATTCGTTGTATGTGATATGACAATAGATCGGTAATGAGGAAGAAATATGGATGGAATGTGAAACAAATGAGTGCCTTTGTTACAGAAGCCTCCCGCCTCCGACGCGGTACTGGAAAAATGCAATCAGGCGAAAGGTCTCGCCGGTGTACCCTTTGGGGAAGGAGCCGATCGGACCGAGCTGCTTCAGGCTCCGCAGCACTTCGTCGTCCAGGATCTGGCTCCCCGAACTTTCCAGGAGCGCGACATGCACGATCTCGCCGCCTCTGTTGAAGGTGATCTTGACCGGTGTCACTCCTTCGATCCCGCGCTGGGCCGCCGCCTGAGGGTAGTGCCAAGCTCCGTAGACCGCAGTCTCGAAGTGGCGCAGGAAGGAGCCAAACTGGATGTCGTCCGTGTTGAGAAACTTGGTCTCACCGTCCTCGACTTCCGGTCCGTACTTCTTCCGGTAGCTTTGCTCCAGTTGAGCCATTCTCCCCGCGCTCGGGAATAGAGTGGAACGGCCTGGGACGGCTCCGGTTTTCGGTCTGAAATGTCCCTCGCCTCGCGCGATGGGTTCCTCGCTGACCTGGGGGGCCGGACCTGGCAGCGCCCGCGGACTCGGCGCCGCTGGTTCTGCGGGGCGGCCAGCTGAGTGCGCCGGGAGGGCCGCAGTCTGGTTCGGCTGAGGTGCCCGCGCGGCGGGCTGCCGGACCCGCTCGATCTCCTGCCTTCCTTTGGGGGCAATTTCCCGGGTGACCCTCTGGGGTTTCTCGTTCGCCTTTTTCGCGCTGCGCCTTGGGACCGGCGAGGGCGGCGGCTCGGGAAGATCGGTCAGGTCCACCATCGTCGGCTCCGGCGCGCTTTTGGGTTTTTCGGAAAGGAGCAAGGACGCAAGGCCGAAGACCGCCACGTGGAACAGAATGGAAAGGGCGAGCAGGTAGAGGAACGTCTTTTCGACATGGTTATCTTTCATGGATCTCCACCCGAAAGGTCCGGGTGCTTAGGGTAAAGGTACGGGTGAAACGCGCGCCGGTCCACCCTCTCTGAAAAATAAGGAGCAATTGTGGCAGGAATAAGGATGTTTCGGCGCGTTAAGGAGACTCCAGCGAAAAACAGCACCTGGAGCGAACCGGCAGTAGGCCCCTTGCGCCCTGCGCCGGCGTGCGAAAATACCAGCAATTTCGGCGCGGGGCACGTGTGTCTGCTGCGAACCACCCTGGCCGGAGGGCCAGATCTATCCCTTCAAAAGCTCTTCCGGAAAATCCCTTTTTACTCCACATTTTTTCCCTATTTACGGGATAAGCTCCGAGCCCGAAATGTCCTGCTGATGGACTTGCCTGGATTCGTCGGAGAATTGGAGGGATGATGAAGACCGCGGAATTTAAAAAAATAAGAACATATATCGATAACCTGGAAAGGCATGTGGATAGGTATTATTCAGCCGGCTCTGCTGAGCGGTTGCACTTAAGCGCTGATTCCATTGAGAAGGCTTTTCGAGATATAAACAGCCTCTTGGAGGAGGTGATTGATAGGAATGAAAGGGTTGGCCACCATTACGACAACAGAGGGCAGTTGCTCATGACATTGCAAGAGCGGCATCACACCTGACTGGTTGTGTTAATTGAGCCTCCGTTAATAATGCAAGTCGTTTTCAATGCGTTGAAGCGGAAAAACTGCTGTCCAGTCGCGGCGCCCATGATCCGTCCTGCACCGCCTGGTTCACGCAAGCCAGCGGAGTATGGCAGCAGGAAAGCAGGCTGGCCATGCGGCAGCGGCAGGTGCGATGCAGGTCGGCCAGTTGCAGGCTTTTTTCTGGTCTGCCGAAAATCTTCCAGGGTCCCTGGCAGGAAAAAGGGAGCGCAACCCACCCCATGAAGCCGACGACATCCTTCAGCGGATAACCGAGAAATACCCCGATCTCGTGGGGAAACTTCTCTTCCCTCATCCTCGCCTGAAGCTCATCGAGAATCAGTTCCGAGTCTGCCGGAGAGCGGTACCCGGCCCGGTTCAGCACGGCAGCGACCTTTTTCTGGGCCAGCAGCGCACTCATCGACTCCTCATGGTACATCAACAGGAGACGATGATTTGCGTTGTTGGCAAGTTCCCTGAATTTCAAGCCGAACTCCGTCACGAGTTCCGTCCCGTAGTTATCCCAGAGTGCGTAGAGGTTGCGGCCGCAATCGCGTTTACGGTTTACGATGCTGACCAGGTTGGCCGGCTTGGTTCCCCAAAGGACTTCAGCCGTTTCAAGGGCGAGAAAGGCGGCAAGACAGTCTCTTTCCCCGGCAAAGTTCTTCGACAGGTGTTGCCAAACTGGGCGGTCGTTGCCGGTCGAGTCGTGCCACGTTCCTTGATGACGCACGTAGTCCCCCTGGTCAGAATCTGGGTATCTTCGGCCGGTTCGACAAGCAGTTCCGGGTTCGAAGCATTGGTCTGTCTGTGATCCGATCGCTTTCCGCGGCTGCGCCATTCAGCTTTGAGCTGATTGACGCGATAAAATACGGGATTGCAGTCTGAGTTGCAAATGAACGTTGTTGTCAATATCATTTAGCTGCCACGCCTGTCAATGGAAATTTCCGCTTGCAGCAAAATTCTGCAACCCGGTTCATGGGTCCCAAGCGAGGTGCCAGTTGGTGGGGGAGCGCAGCAGGTTTTCAGATTTATGGCTTTTGCTTACTAATGACACATGGGCGGGACACAATGATACACAAGGGGAGGGGAGGCCAAGGTCCAGTTGCCGTAATTCCGGCAGGTTGTGGCCTTACAAGCTTGGCACTGGTTATGCTGATGTTCAGCAACGGCATTTACTATCAGGAGGTGATCACAATGAACAACTGTCATGTTTTTCATCCTGAACAGACCCGAAATGAGGAACGGCTGGCACCTCTGGATTTCTCGGGCAATCAACCTGCGCTGCCACCCTTGACGACGGAAGCTGTGGACTCGATCTTTTACCTGGTGGACGAGGAAGTGCTACCGAATTAGAAAACAAAGGGGATGCCCCTTCCATCCTGCCTGACTCCGGTTGTTGCACCAGTCGCGCATGATGGAAGGGATGCCCCCGAATCCCGCTGCAGTGCTCGCTACCCCGTGGTGTCAAGCGGCCAGTTTGAAGCGGCCTACGATCCTATGGAGCTCTTCTGCCAGCTTTGTCAGTTGGCTTGCCGCGAAGTCCGTCTCCTGTGCGCCATGGGCCGAGTGCTTCACAATCTCGGTGATGCGCTGCATGTTGTTGCTTATTTCGCTGGTGGTGGCTGTCTGCTCTTCCGCGGAAGTTGCGATCTGATTGGCCTGCTGGGTCACTTCGCCGATCTGCGCCAGGATCGCATCGAGTGCCTCACTGGACCTGGCCGCTTCGCCGGTTCCCCTCTCCACCTCGCTAACCCCCTGATCCATGGCGCTCACCGCGGCCCTCGTCTCGCTCTGGATGGTCTTGATCATTTGGCCGATTTCCCGGGTCGCTTTGGTCGTCCTTTCCGCAAGCGCCCGCACCTCGTCGGCCACCACTGCGAATCCGCGTCCCTGCTCCCCAGCTCGGGCTGCTTCGATGGCCGCGTTGAGTGCCAGCAGGTTGGTCTGATCCGCAATGTCTTCTATGGTACCGATGATCTCGCCGATCTGTTCGGAGCGACCTCCGAGGCTGTCCACGGTATGGGCAGCCGACTTTACCTTGTCGGCGATGGATGCCATGACCGCGATGCTTCCCTTGACAACCTCTACGCCCACCAGGGCAGCAGCATTTGCCTGGTCGGCATTTTGGGCGGTCATGTGGCAACTGTGCGCGATATCGTTGGAGGTGGCGGCCATCTCCTCGCCGGCGGTCGCCACGGAGTTCGATTGTGCCACAATCTCATCCGCACTGTTTACCATCTGGTTCGAAGTCGCGTGGAGTTCCAGCGCCGCGGAGGATACCTCCAGGGAGGCATTGGCCAGTGCGCCGATAGTTTCTTTCATACTCGATGCCATATTGCTCATGGCCCGCTTGAGCAGTGCGGTCTCGTCCTTGCCGCTGCTGTCTATGGTTACCGTCAGGTCGCCTTCGGAGATCCGGTCGGCGACTTCGACACAGGAGCGAATGGGACGGGTAATGGCTAGGGTGGAGATGACCGAGATGAGTATGTTTATGAGCAGTGCCGCGCCACAGAGCAGGATCAGGATGGTCTTGCCTTGCGAAGCGCTCCCGAATGCCGCTTCGGAACGGGATGCCGCGAGCTTGTCGTAATAGGAATCCAGTTCCTGGCCCGCCAGGCGCACGTGCTCGAAGGTTGATCGCCCCTCGTTCTTGTAGATCTCGATGAATGCGGCATGGTCCCCCTTCATGGCCGAACCGATAAGTTTCTGGTTGGTTTCCTTTCCGGTAGCTAATTGCTCTTTGAGGTTGGCAAGCAGCCTTTTCCCCTCAACCGTCTTGGAATTCTTGGTGATCGCCTCAAGCTTCGCCTTATACGCCTTCCTTAGTTCACCGATCCCGTCGAGCACCTTCTGCCTTTCTCCGGCATCTTCGGTGACAGCCAGGGTCTTAATAGCGTCCGTGATGCTTGCGGCGTAGGTGAGGATGCTGGCGACGTCGTTGCGCACGCTGTTGACACTTTGGACGTCGGACATGTGTTCTACGCTGTTGGTCAGCGAGATCATACCGGTGACTGAGCAGATGATTAAGAGCAGTGATCCAATTCCGAATCCGATCAGCAACTTGGTTCCTATTCTAAGGTTCTTCATGTGTGGCTCCTCCGATCTTTTCCTAAGACAGATGTTAGCTCCTGGCTAATGAGTACTATCGGCTGTCGGGGCAAGAACTTAAAGATTAATTCTGGGATTCTGTCGGAATCCTCTGATCCCGCGCATGCTGAGGCACCCGTGCAGGGCGTGGCCCGTGCAAGTCGACGAGGCGGGGCCGCGTCCCCATGGCTGGCACAGGGTAACGGGGCGGAGCACCGGAGTTATATTTCAGGTAGGGGAGGGACTGATCTAGGAAAGAATGCAGCCGAAACCCCGTCCCTCCTTCAAGTGGAGGGACGGGGTTTCGGCCATTAATTAAGCCAGAGTTGGCAACTTCACCCTCCCCTCAGCTCCCTCCCGTCAAGGGAGGGGGAGCCTGGATTAAACGGCAGTGCAGGGGCGGGGTGGGGATGGGGTAAGCCGGGGGACGTACTGCGAGTCCTTCCGGTTAAGTCCTTTCGGTAAACGCTACTTCTTGAGCAGTTCGATTTCCAAGGCGATGGCGATCTCCTCACCGACCATAACCCCCCCGGTCTCAAGGGCCGCATTGTAGGTCAGGCCGAAGTCCTTTCTGTTGATCTTGGCCGTTGCCGTGGCACCCCGCTTGAGGTTCCCCCAGGGGTCTTTGAATGCCTGGGTCGGTCCTTCGACATCGAGCACGACCTCTTTGGTGATGCCGTGCAAGGTCAGGAAACCGGTAACTTTAAGCTTGCCGTTGCCTGCTTTTCTCACCTTTTGCGACACGAAGGTCATGGTCGGGTATTTGGCCACGTCGAAGAAATCCGCGCTCTTCAGGTGCTCGTCGCGCTTGGCAACCCCCGTGCTGATCGACGCGGTATCGATGGAAACCTCCACCTTCGACTTGGTGAGGTCCTTGTCGTCTATGTCGACGATGCCGACGACTTTGCCGAAATCACCCTTTACGTTCGATATCATCATGTGACGGACCTTGAACCCCACGTTTGAGTGGTCGGCGTCGATGTTCCAGGGCGCGGCCGAGGCGAAGGCCGGTACCGCCAGGGTGACAACTGCTGCGATTACTTTGACTAAATTTTTCATGGTTGATAATCTCCTTGTTTGTTGGTTTGAGGTGAAATAGCTTAACATTAAACTTGTTGGTCAAATTTTTTTAGCCCGCCGTACCTCCCTTTTCCTTGGTCCCCACCAGGCGGCAAAGGCGACCCAGTTCGTTCTGCTCGGCTTCTTCCAGAATCCCTATCTCTTCGACAATCATGGCCAGCACCCGCGGAAAAACCTCTGCTATCAGTTTCTGACCTGCATCAGTCAGGTGGATGGTTATAAAGCGCCGATCCTCAAGGCTCCGCTCGCGCCGCACCAGTCCCCGTTTTTCCAGGTTGTCGATGACCATGGTGATGTTGCCGGTACTCTTGAGTATTTTCAGGGCAATGTCGCGCTGGCACAGTGGCCCTTTATGGAACAAGGCCTCTAGCACGCCGAACTGGCTGACGCTGAGGTCTGCTGCCGCCATGGCGCGGCTGGTGCGCCCGGTCACCGACTCCGCGGCTCGCATCAGCTTGGTGTAGATGTTTAAAGCCTTCCTTTCGCTGTCGGTGTATGTGGCTTTTGACTGACTCATGGGTCCTTCGCTCAACATGAAATGATTTGATATTAAACTATATCCGAATCGCATTCTTGTCAACGGGTTTTTTTGAGATTTTTTGGTTGGGTTCCGGCACCTGAATATCGCGTGCTGACAGGGATAATTATGATTTGCAGAGCTAATGGCACTTTCGTGGCTATAATTATGGCAGTAACGGTAGGTTTGGCAGGCCTCTGGCCAGCAATGGAGCAGGGGTTGAGCCTCTGGTCACCTCAATGCGCTTTTGAACCCGTGCTTGGTGGAAGAGCTACCGGCGCGATTGCCCTCGGGGAAAATACCTTTGCAAAGTGAGGTCAACATGGATTCCCATAAATTTGTCGACTACTACGAATTGTTGCAATTGAGCCCCAACGCCGACACCGAGACCATTGACCGTATTTTCCGGCATCTTGCCAAGAAGTTTCATCCCGATCACACCGCGTCCCCGGACACGGACCGGTTCAGCCAGATCGTCGAGGCTCACCGGACGCTGTCGGATCCCGAGGCCCGTGCGGGCTATGACGTCAAGTACCAGGATTACTGGGACCGCAAATGGGGGCTCGCTTCGGAGGCCAGCTACCAGGCGGCCTTCGGCGACGACCAGGTGACCCGCGAGGGCCTGCTTTCCCTCCTGTACGTGCAGCGCCGGCGCAACATGGACAATCCCGGCATGGGGGAATACGAGATAGCCCGATTGCTGAGGTCTCCGGCCGAAATGATCGAATTCCATCTGTGGTACCTGAAGGCCAAGGGGTGGGTAGAGCGCCTCGATTCCGGGTATCTGGCCATCAGCGCGCTGGGAGTGGACCAAGTCGAGCAGAGCCGGCTGCGTCTGAGTCCCGACCACCTGATAGAAGCCCCCCGTCGCGAAGGCGCGGCTGCGGAGCAAAAAGGTGATCCGGATGCGAATTTGACCCGTATCGGAGTCGAGGCCTGATGTGGTAAATTACCGCATGAAGAAACCGGGGCGCCGGGTTTGAAAGGGAGTACATTATGGAGACGAAAACATACCGCGTGCGGGTGGTGCGGCCGGTTTTTCAGGTGGTTGCCGTGGAAGTGGAAGCGAGCAGCGAGGACGAAGCGATTCTCGAGGCGATCGTCCAGGCGGACACGGTCCCTGAGGACGCCTGGAGCGGTGAGTTCGATCCCGATAGCTACTTCTACGATGTGCTCTCCGTCCAGGAGGCATCCGGGCCTGAGGAAGGTTACCTTGATCCGGGTATCGAGGACGACAGGAAATACCTGCTGCTGAGGGGGGACATTGATTCCGGGACCGGTGCCATGCCGTTCCAGCCCTGGATGACGGATATAAGCGATCTCATGCTGGTCGATCTCTGTCAGGACTGGGCCAGTGATTTGGCGTCCCTGGAACAGGCTGGCGCTGCCGGATTTTACTCGTCGCTGGACCGGCAGATCAAAGCCAGGGACCAGACCTTGGCGAAGGTGCTACCCTTTCGGCGTCCTGGAAGTTCCGTTGCAGAGGGCGAGACCGTCTGAGTTCGGGGCGCCTATTTTAGGGGGACACAACAAGGCCGCGGCACAGGGGATTTTATCGAGGAAGAAATATGAATAAATGTGACTACTGTCAAAGTGTGCTGGATGAGGGTACACTATGCACCTTGTGTGGCCCTCGCCCAAATGTCACCTGCCCGGAATGCAGGGAGGCATATCACTCGAAAGGGCGAGGCAAATGCCCGGTGTGCGGCCTTGCCTGGGACGACAAAGTGATCCCACTTTAGCGCTCCCACCGGGCCCGGCCGGGCCTGATCCTTGTATCGAACCAACAAAGCTGGTCGATCCAGCCCATCACCTCTCACCTGCTCACCCAAACCGGGGAGCTGTTTGTACTTAGGAGCCCTCGCTTGCAATTTACCGCCTGTTTACCGTCGTTTACCGTATGAAGTACGCCATCTTTGTTGTTGGGTTTCTCGCCTTGCTGCTTGGCTACTTGAGGTACCGCCGCCCGGTCCGGGGCAAATTTGAGTATCACGAAAGGTTCCGCCCGATCCAGGTCCTCGACCCGGGGACCGACCCTGCCGAAGAGCGTCCGAGCTACTGATTCCTGCCAGGCGGACTCGTGATCGCGCAGAGTGTCCGGGAACCTCGGAGGCCCTCAGGCGAACCGGGATGTCTGGAGGACAGCACTATGCAAAACGAGGCTGCCATAATTCTTGGCAATGAGGACGTGACGCGGGTCGTGGCCGAAATCCCGGCGGGACATCGCCACATCCGCACGACGCTCACCTTCGCCGACGGCTCTTGCGTCACCTTCCAGGAAGCGACGGTTGCGGCCATCGTGCGCGCCTACGTCGCCGTAAAGACGGACCCCCTGCGGGACCGGATAGCCCTCTCGGGGCGGCTGGTCGAAGTTCGCAAGCACGGCTATGCCGAGTGGCAGCTCCTGGAAGAGGGCTGAATCGCACCGGGTAGCGGCAGTTTCCCTCTCAGCCCAAGCGGCGCTCCGGATAAAGTCCTTGCAAAAAGCACCAGGACCGGGTACGGATGCTGCTGAGGACTTATGAAAAACCTGCACGGCAATATCCGCAAGCTTTACCTCTTCTCCTCCCTGCAGATGATGCTGTTCCCCATGGCGATCATCACCCTGTTCTGGAAAGACCACATCGGACTGACGCTGACGCAGATTCTCCTGCTGCAGGGTATCTTCTCGCTGGCGACCCTCGTGCTGGATTATCCCGCCGGCTACGTCAGCGACCGGCTCGGCTATCGCCGCGCACTCAACATCGCGGCGCTCTTGGGCATCGTCGGCTGGGGGATCTACACGGTCGCCGCCTCCTTCGGCACGGTGCTCTTGGCCGAGATCCTGCTTGGCATGTCCCTTTCCTTTATCAGCGGGTCCGACTCCGCCCTGCTCTATGAGACACTGCGGGCGGAAGGGGCGGAGCAGAACTACGCGCGCCATGAAGGGAGGATGAACGGCTTCGGGCAGTTCGGCGAGTCCGCCGGGGCGCTCCTTGCCGGGGTCATCTACGCCTACTCTCCCGTGCTCCCCTTTGTCCTGCAGGTCGGGGTATGGATCGCCGCGCTCTGGGTCACCAGAGAGCTCGCGGACACCCCCCGGGAGCCTGCGGTCCGGGGGCGCTCCCACCTGGCGGAGGCGTTCGCCACGGCACGCTACGCCTTCGGGGAAAACCGGCGCCTGCGCTACACCATCCTCCTCAATACGGCCCTCGGGATCGCCTCTTTTTTTCCGGTCTGGCTGATCCAGCCCTACATGCAGCACTCCGGGGTGCCGCTTGCCTGGTTCGGGCCGGTCTGGGCCTGTGCCAACCTGACGGTGGCGCTGTGCTCCCTGGCGAGCCACCGCGTGCACCGGCGCCTGGGCGACAGGAGCATGGTGTTCCTCTTTGCCGGCCTGGTTGCCGCCGGTTATTTCGGGCTGGGCGCCGCTACGGGGTTGGGGGGATTCCTGTTCTATTACCTGCTCACCTGCATGCGTGGGCTGCGGGGGCCGATGATGCTCGCGCACACCCAGGGCGAGTCGGCTTCCGCGAACCGCGCCGCGACCCTGTCCCTGCAATCGGTATCGTTTCGGCTCCTCTTTGTCTGCACCGGTCCGCTGGTGGGTAAACTCGCCGACAGCGTCGGGGTGCGGCAGACCTTCCATCTGCTCTTCTACGCCTTCCTGATCTCCCTCCCCCTGCTGTCCTATCTCTTCCTGAAGCACACACCTCGGGATGCCAAAGACCGGCCCTGACAGCGCGTACCGGCGCCGGCCGGAGCAGATCTAGGCATCGGCGCATCGGCCCTGACAGCAACGTACCCGCACCTGCCGAAGTCGCTCCGGGCGTCAGCAAACCGGCCCTGAAGCGTGCCCCAAGCGTCAGCCGCGCCGGGCCTGACAGCACATACCGGCGCCGGCCGGAGCGGGTCCAGACTTCAGCGCACCGCCAGCGCGTATCTGGTGTCGCTTTTCGGAATGTTATAGACGCCAAAATCACAACTGTAGATCGTCCAGGCCTGCGTGGTATCGGCGGCGCTGGTGGTCGAGGTCCAGTAATAATCCGAGACGACGAAATGGTTGAAGCTCACCGGACTTGTCACGGTCACGCCGTCGGGCCCGGGTATCCCGTTGAAATAGTTAGCCTGCGGGAAGGTCGGCGCCCGGTCGGACAGGCTCAGCATCTCGCTTCGGTTGGGCATTCTCCACTGCCCCGCGCTGGAACCGTCCGCCAGGCCGCATTGGCCGCTCGCCAGGCCGTTTATGGCTGCCAGGGCGCCGGGCCAGGATTGGTGGATGCAGTCGGCTTTCCTCAGCCAGGTCAATCCGGTCGCGGTGTCGGCCACGGTTCCGTCACCGTTGTCGATGAAGCGCGGGGAGGGGAAGGGGACGCCAAGCTGCAGGCTGGCGTCGTCCCCGGTGCCGAAGGATACGCCGGCTCCTCCGCCCTGTCCCGAAAACGCACCGGTCGCGAGCAGCGCAACCGCCCCCGTGCCGCCCGACTTCACGGCCCACAGGGAGTTGCTGGAGGTGGCCTTGGCGTTGTCGAAACTGCCGCCCCCGCCTTCGGCCCCGTTGATCCAGCGCCCGTCGCTAAAGCGAATCGCCATGGCATTGCCGGGCCCCGCCGCATAGGTCGTCGACGACCAGTACGCGTTGCCGAGATTGATATTGCTGAAGCTGCTGCCGGCGGATAGCGCCGGATTGGCGTGCGCCACGTCCACCAGGCTTTCCAGCTCGTTGGCGTTGGGCATTCTCCAGGTCCCTGCGGTCGAACCGTCCGTCAAGCCGCAGGCACCGCTGGCGAGCCGGTTGGCGGCGTTTAGGGCCGTGGACCAGTCCGTCGGGCTGAAGCATCCCGCGTTCTTCAGCCAGACCAGGCCGCTCAGGTGATCGGTAACCGTTCCGTTTGCGTTGTCAGTGAAGCGCGTGCCGGGCCAGGCGACACCTTTTTGGGCCGAACCGTCGTCGCCGCCCAGGTAACTGGTGGTCTGGCCGGTGCGCGGCAGACTCGCCATCTTGTCCCCCGACCGTGATGCGGTGAAGCTGGCGCTCGGCACGTCGTGGGCCGGCATGGTCAGAAACCGTAGCACCGTTCGGTAATACCCGTTGAAATCGTCTCTCCCCACCGTTCCGGCGGCGTCACCGCTGGAGGGATAAAACCCGAACCCGGCCTTCTCCGCATAGATCGAGTAGTCTGAGTTATTGCCGGTATTCATGCCGGCAACCGAGTACCTGCCATTGCTATCCGTTGTCGTCGTTACTGCGGTGTTGTTGTTATTGGAGTAGACCGTGATGGTGACTCCCGCCACGGGAATCCCGCTTTTATCTGCTACAGAGCCGGACAACCTGCTGGTGACAGGACCGCCTGTCTGATTGCCACTGTTGGAGTTTACGCCTGCGCTGCTGCCACCGCCGCCGCAAGCCCCGAGTAGGGCAATGCCTGAGATCGTCAGCAGGATTCCTGCCACCCTGATGGCAGTAAACTTTGACGTTTTGGACTGTTTCAGTAATGCTGCGAGAATCCTGGGGGAAAGGGGTCTTTGCATGAACGCGCCTCCGGTTGATGTTTTGCTGCTCTGCGGGCGCAAAAAAAGCCCTGTTCCGTGGACAAGAAGGGCGTTGTGTCCGAGGTGTACGCCCTCTTTCGGCAGCCCGGCTGTCCTCAATCAGCGAGGACCCGTGGTTTTGCGTCCCTGGATTACTCCAGGTTTGCGATTTACCTAGGGTATGGGAAAAAGATGCTGCTTTACTCTGCAACTATCGGATATGCCGCGGGAAACTTTAGGAGCAAATCAGCATGATGCCGGCAGCGCTAAAGCCCGGGCTGGTTGGCACCGAATATCAAGGAGCAGAGGGCCGTATGATACGGTACCGGGGGCTGCACCGCCCAAGGTATTGCTTGCCTACTCCCCGCATCCACGGTAAATTGGTGCCTTATTCTCTCAGGCAAGTCGCCCGGCTGAACCTGGCGCTGTCAAATCCCAATAACAGATAAGGCAACTTGATTAGTGCCAGTCTTCCACAGACAGAATCTCCCCTTCCCCTTCAAGGTGAAGGCCGGGGTGGGGATGGGGCCCGCCGGGGGACGTATTGGCGGAAGATCGACACAAATCAGGCGAGGTAGTGAACTTAGATGAAAAAAACAAAGGCCGACACACTTCCGAAATATCTGATGAATCCTCTGGATGCCGAGATCGCTGTCACAGCGCTGCATGCCACCGGGGACTATACGGTGCTGCGCAGGCTAAACCTGGATCGGGATACCCGATTCACCCGGCGCGCGGTCCCGGGGTCCTTGATCGGCCTTTGTCTTGACACTGAGACGACCGGCTTGAATCATGCTGAAGACAGGATCATCGAGTTGGGAATCGTGGCTTTTGAGTATGACCCGGCGACTGCCGAGATTCTGCGGATCGTGGATCGCTACAACGGCTTCGAGGATCCGGGATCTCCGCTTCCCGAGGTCATCAGGGAGATCACCGGCATCACGGACGAGATGGTCGCCGGCCAGGCTTTCGACGACGAACGGGTCAGATCGCTCGCTGACTCGGCGACCCTGGTCATCGCCCACAACGCGGCCTTCGACCGGAAGTTCGTCGAGGCGAGGTATCCGTTTTTCACCAAGGTGCCCTGGGCCTGCACGGTGTCCCAGCTGGACTGGGGGAAGGAGCGGATCAGCACGCGCATCCTGGAATACCTGCTGTTCAAATGCGGCGGTTACTGCATCAAAGCCCACCGGGCGCTGGATGACGCCGAGGGGGTGCTGGGGCTACTACTGGGGGCATTCCCGGTGACCGGGACACCGATCTTCAAGCAACTGCTGGAGAGGTCCGGGGAAATCACCTCGAAGATCTACGCCGTGGGGGCGCCTTTTGCCAAGAAGGACATCCTGAAACAACGCGGCTACCGCTGGAACGATGGTGCGGACAACGGCAGCAAGGGGTGGTGGACCGACGTCCCGCAGCACCTGGAGCAAGACGAGATGCTCTATCTCGCCAGGGAGATCTACCCGGGCGGCAACACCAAGAGCGTGGACATCACCAGGGTCGACGCCTACGCCAGGTTCTCGGTACGGGAAGGGTAGGAAAGAGGATAAGGGGCAGGGGGAGGGGACGTAACTGGCAGTCGGCATGTGATGTGGGCAGATTTGTCCCTGCAAGAGTGGTATCATGGGACTATTAGGTGCACGAGCCTGCTTCGGGAGGTGTCCTCATGTCCACCACGAATGCTTCAATCGTTCCGCCCCATCTGCAGGGGCTGCTGCGGCACTTCGCCGACCTGCGCGACGGCACCCACGGCAACGGTGCGGTCACCCGCGCCGATAAGGACCAGCTCTTCAGCGCGGCCGTCAGCTTCCTGGACCGCTACGCCCGCCAAGCGCTCTCCGAAATGAACGAGGTGCTGCTGCTTGCCAGCGGCTCAATCCGCGCTACGGGCGTCACCAGGTCGCACAGCGGGGACCTCTCCGCCCTCTGGGCGCTCGGTTGGCCCGAGCAGGAGCGGGCGGGCATCCCGCCCATCACCCTGGAGGCTTTCTTCGGGCACAACTTCCACCATCCCCACCTGCGCGGCGCCACCGTGGGCGACTGGCCTCTCAACGTCTTCAGCGACTCCGACGCCGCCGCCGAACTCCCCACGCTGCGCTCGATCGCCAGCGCCGACCTGCACAACCTGGTTTTCCAGCGCGATTACCGCATCGTCCCCGCCATCACCCGGGGGGGAGCCCACTGACCCACCGAATATTACGGGCGGCCTCCCAGCGCATCCTTCATCCTGAAATAGATTCCCTTCCCCTCGTCGCTTGGCAGCTCCAGGGTGCCGGAGACGGTCACCAGGTTTTCCTCCCAGCGCAGCGGTTTCGAAACTAAGATCTCCATCATCTCGTTGGGTCCTGCCGGGGGGCAAAAGGCGCAGCTGGGCGCACGCCTGCTCAACAGGAAATGGCCGGACTTCTCCTTGGTCTCCAGGGGCACCATGAAGCCACTGATGACTACCCGCTTGCCTTTCAGGGCTTTCACCTCGGGAAGATAGCTGATGCGGGTGCATAGCTTCTGGTCCGTCCTGATCTCGCAGCGGGCAAAGAGTTTCCAGAGATAGTCATCCGATTGCAGCATCAGGTGCGCTGGCGGCGGTGAGCTGAATTTACCGGCGCAAACAAAAATGCCTGACACGAGACACAGTATTAGTAGGATGCGGGCCATGGATTACCGTGTCACCGCGTCTTTCAACTGGAAAAAGATCCCTTTTTTGCTGTCATTGGGCAGGAGCAGCGTGCCGGACATGGTGACGAGGTTCTCCTCCCAGGCCATCGGCTTACTGGAGAAGACTTCCATGACTTCGTTGGGTTCTCCCGGGGGGCAGAAGGCGCAGGTAGGTGCCCGCCGTTCCAGCAGGAAATGGCTGGATTTCTGCTTGGTCTCCAGCGGCAGCATGAAGCCGCTGATGGTTATCTCTTTGCCGTTCATCGCCTTGACGCCTGGCAGATAGGTTATGTCATAGGAAAAGTCCTTGTTAGGCTTGAGCTTGCATTGGGAAAAGCTTTTCCAGAGCTGATCCTCCGACAGCATGGACCTGGGCGCCGAGGAGCCCGACAAGCTGCCTGATCGGGAAAACCCGGTGTCAGGCCGGTCGCGCACATTGAAGCCGCAGGCAAACGTCACCATGAAGATCATAAATGCTATCCGTTTCATAAGGCCTCCTGGCTCAGTGGTGTACCAGCGTCTTGAAGATATCGATGCGATAGACCCTAATCGCTGGCAGTAACGCGGCCAATGCCCCCACCGCCAGACTCACCGGAAAGAGCCAGGCTTCCTCGACCAGAAAGAGCCTTCCCGTCATGTGGATGTGTTTGGAGCTGGCGAGCCAGGTGGCGATACCCTGCACCAGCAGATGGCCGGCCAGGACCCCGAGGGCCACGCCGACCAGCGCGACCACCAGGCTTTCAGTCATCATGAGGGTAAAGAGCTTGCCGGGCCGGGCGCCGAAGCTGCGCATCAGGGCCAGGTCATAGCGGCGCTCGTCCATGGCGTTGTACAGCCCGGCGAAAATTCCGAAGCCGGCCAGGGCGATCAGGAACCAGGCAAAGAAGCCCAGCGTCACGGTTCCTCTCCCCATGAAGGCGTTGAGCCGGGCCATTTCGAAGGCCGGGCTGGCTGCCTGCATGGAAGTCGTCTTGTTGATGAGGCGCGGCAGTCCCGCAGCCGCGAGCGGCGAGTTGTAGGAGATCAGCAAGGATGTTATTTCGCGTTGCTGGCCGGAGTTAGCAGCGTCCGTTGCACGGGAGTCAGGTGAGGCAGGTGAGGCCTCATGCTGCTCGCTCGCCCCGCCGGCAGCGCCGGCTTCGTCGTCGTCATGTTCGTGGATGTACCAGACGCTTGCCATGCCGGTCAGAACCAGCCGGTCCAGCACGCTGTCGGTCGGCTCCAGGACGCCCACGACCGTGTAGGGAAACTGCGCATGCACCTCGCCTCCGACCGTCAGGCCGTGAGACCCGGCAAAGGTGTCGCCGGTCTTGAGCCCGCTCCTGCCGGCGACTTCGGCGCCCAGCACCGCTTCCATTTCCTTCTTCCAGTAGCGCCCCCCCGCCCGGAGCCTGGCTTGATAATGCTCGGGGTAGGCCGCCGTGGTGCCGACGATGCGGTAACCCTGGAAATTGTCGCCCAGGGCGAGCGGAATGGCTTGCCGCACCATCGGGTGCTTGCTCAACTTTTCCGCCGCCGCGAGCGGAATGTTACCGGTGGGCAGATCCAGGTGGAAAACGCTGGAAAGGATGAGCTGCATGGGGCTCCCCTTGGCGCCGACCACGAGATCGATCCCTTTAAGGTTATTGGCGAACTCGTTTTGCAGTTGGGCGTTGACCAACAGCAGCACGACAATCATGGCGACGCCGGCGGCGAAGGTCGTAACGGTCAGGGTCGTGCTCAGCGCCTTGTGGCGCAGGTAGGCGAAACTCAGTCTCAGGCTGTTCATAGCGCGCCCCCGACCCTGATCTGCTGGTGGAAATGGCCTTTGATGCGCTGGTCGTGAGTCGCGATTACCAGGCTTGCGTTGGAGGCCGCCGCGAGCTGCAGCAGGAGACCCATCACGGTTTCGCACGCACTGTCATCCAGTGCCGAGGTGGGTTCGTCGCCGACGATGACCCGGGGAGAATTGATGGCGGCCCGTGCGATGGCCACCCGCTGCTGCTGGCCCTGGCTCAGGGTCTCCGGTTTGTCGTCCTTCTTGTCGGCGATGCCGAGCCGCTCCAATAGGCCGATCGCCTTACCCCGGTCCTGGGCGACTCCCGCCGCGTACTGGGGCAGGAGCACGTTCTCCAGGACGGTCAGGGCGCTCACCATGTGCAGGGTCTGGTAGATCATGCCGATGTTCCTGCCGCGAAAGGCGTCCAGAGCCGAGCCCCGCATCGCCCCGAGCAGCTGGCCGTTCACCGTGATCTCCCCGGCGACGGGAGAGAGCAGCCCGGCCAGCGTGCAGAGCAGCGTGGTCTTCCCGGACCCCGAGTCGCCCAGGATGAGGCAGTGCTCTCCGGACGCGAGGGATAAGTGCGGCACTTCCACGATAACTTTGCCTTCATATCCTGCTTTAAGTCGTTGAATCTCTAGCATAAAAACCTCTTGGCATGGCCGGTTGCGATCCGCCTGGAACTACAGCGGCAGGCGGGCGGACAACGCAGGCCTGCTACTCCGGATGGTTCCGGGCAGGGCTGTCACTGCGCAGGCGATGGGAGATTCAGCAGGGAGGGGCGCGGTTTCCCGGCGCGTAGCAGGCGCGTACGGCCGCGGCGTGCAGTATGACTTCGGGGAAAACCGTGGGCGAGACCTCAGGGAGAGGGAGCAGCAAAGGGGAGGGGAGCGCGCTGTCCGCACCGTGATGCAGGGCTGCCACGCAGACTGAACAGTCGGGGTGATCGACCCCGTCGTCGTGGTGGTGGAGGCTTTCCACCAGGGTCGCTGAAAACAGCAGCAGTGCGAGAATCAGGGAGACGAAGCGCATATGGCCTGATTGTAGCAGAAAATTGTACCTTACTGGAAGATTTTGAGCCGGGCTGCCAGCAATACTTCTCCATCAGCAATAGATAAGGAGCGTTTTCGAAGCTGCCGCCCGAGGACCTTTTTTAGTCGGCTGTCCGCTTGGTTATTTGTTTTTTTTGCTTTGTGTGATAAATAATCCAACTAGCTCTATTCTTGCCTGCGATACAGTAGCTCCAGTGCAGACGACGGCATCGCCCGCTTGATATTGACTCCGCAGGCATCCTTGAACTGACAGAGGTTTACCTACATGCCCCACAATGATGCCACAACGTCAAGCGAGAGCGCCCGGGCCCCCCTGGCCCCGTCCGCCCCTGGCGCGACAGCAACACCCACGCAGGCGCAGCCTCTTCTTTCAGCTTGCGGCGCCGCCCCCCCTGGCCCAGGGGGCGCCGAAGGCTCCTCCGGCGCCTACGCCGGCAGCCCCGCGGCCGGCCACTCCGCGATCCCCGAGAAGGAACTGCACGCCATCTGCGCCACGGTGAAAGCCAAGACCGGCCACGACTTCAGCGCCTATAAGGCGAACACGGTCCTGCGGCGCATCGAGCGGCGCATGCTGGTAAACGACGTGGCGGATATCGAGGGCTACCTCGCGCTGCTGCAGGAAAACACCCAGGAAGCCCACGCCCTCGGCAAGGACATCCTCATCGGGGTGACGAGCTTCTTCCGCGACCCGGAGGCGTTCGAGGAGCTGCGCAAAGAGGTCATCCCGCGGCTTTTCGCGAACCGCGAACCCGAGGACACGGTGCGCATCTGGCACGCCTGCTGCGCTACCGGCGAGGAAGCCTACTCGATGGCTATGCTGGTCAGGGAGCACCTGGACGAGCACAAGCTCTGCGTCAAGGTGCAGATCTTCGCCAGCGACCTCGACGAGTCGGCTATCACGCAGGCCCGGTCCGGGCTCTACGAAGAGGAAAGCGTCGCCTGCCTCGGGCAGGAGCGGCTGGGGCACTTTTTCACCAGGGTCGACGGCCACCGCTGGCGGGTCGCCAAGTCGCTGCGGGATATGATCGTCTTCGCCCACCACAGCCTGATCAAGGATCCCCCCTTCTCGCGTCTGCATCTGCTGGTCTGCCGCAACCTCCTCATCTACCTCAAACCCGACATGCAGAAGCGGCTCATCTCACTGTTCCACCAGGTCCTGATTCCGGGAGGCTTCCTCTTCCTGGGCTCCGCGGAGTCGGTCGGGCATAGCTGCGAGCAGTTCAGCGCCCTCAGCAAAAAATGGAAGATCTATGCCCACCGCGAAGGGACGCGGCGCAGCGATGCCTCCTTCCCGCTGGCCTCCTCGATCCGGCTGCCGGGGAGACCGCACCCTTCCCGCCAGGCCGGCACCGAGGAGCCGTCGCCGGCGGCCCTGGCGGAGAGGGCGCTCCTGGAGTGCTACGCCCCGCCTGGCATCGTGATCAACGAGAGGTACGAGGTGGTGCACCTGTTCCCCCGCACCAGCCGCTACCTGGAAATGCCCGAGGGCGAGCCGACCCGCGACATCCTGAAGATGGCACGGGAGGAACTCCGGCCGGCCCTGCGGGCGGCGATCTACAAGGGATTCACCGAGGGGCAGGAGGTCGTTTTCAGGGGGGTGAGGCTGGGCGAGGGGGGAGATGCCGCCACCGTC
>TBL_comb47_HYPODRAFT_10002297_pt1 | contig 23730 bp, 22 predicted proteins | sample TroBogypolimnion_40_FD_10682 | JGI IMG/M metagenome (IMG submission 10682)
GACACCCGTATCTTCCCATTTTCAAGAACATACCCTCTGTCCGCAATACGCAGGGCCTGGTTTGCGTTCTGCTCTACCAGAAATATTGTCGTATTGTGGTCTGCATTTATCTTTTTGATAATCTCAAAAATCTGTCTGATCAGCAAGGGAGCCAGCCCCATGGAGGGTTCATCAAGAAGCAGCAGGGATGGTCTGGCCATCAAAGCCCTGGACATGGCCAGCATCTGCTGCTGTCCGCCGCTCAGGGTGCCACCATCCTGATTTCTGCGCTTAGCAAGGACCGGAAAGAGAGAAAAGATATACTCCAGGTCAGATCTGATCCCCTTCTTGTCGCGGCGCAGAAAGGCGCCCATGTCCAGATTTTCCAGAACGGTTAACTGCGGAAATATGTGTCTTCCTTCAGGCACCTGGCAGACTCCCATCCTGACAATCTGATCCGGGTCGAGCCCCTGTATCTCCCTGCCGTCCAGCAGTATCGTTCCGGATATGCAGGGAACAACCCCGGAAACAGCCATCAGGATGGTGCTCTTTCCTGCCCCATTGGCACCGAGCAGGGTGACGATCTCTCCCCGTTCCACCTCAAGGCTGACATCATTAACAGCAAGGATGCCGCCATAGCCAGCCTTGACATTGTCAAGTTTCAGCATATGACTACTCACCAAGGTATGCCCGAATGACATCAGGATTCGACCGGATCTGAGCAGGAGTTCCCTGCGCTATCTTCTGACCGTAATCAATAACAAAAATACGCTGGCACAGGCTCATCACCAGTTTCATATCATGCTCGATGAGAAGTATCGAGATGCCGTCTGCAGCAATCTCCTCGATAATCTCCATAAGCTGCATTGTCTCCTGCGGGTTCATGCCCGCAGCCGGTTCATCGAGAAGGAGCAACAACGGCTCCGTTGCCAGAGCCCGGGCGATTTCCAGGCGTCTCTGGGCGCCATAGGGCAGATTTCCCGCGAGTTCATTCACAGAGAGGGCAAGGCCGAGCCTCTCAAGAATTGCATAGCTTTTCTCAACGATATCCTGTTCTTCCTTCCTCGTTGCAGCATTACGTAAAAGCGCGCCGAGAACAGAGGTCCTGGACCGGCAATGCCTCCCGATCATGATATTTTCCAGCACGGTCATCTGCGCAAAGAGCCGGATGTTTTGAAACGTCCGGGCCAGACCTTTCTCTGTTATCTGATGAGGTTTCAGTCCCTTGAGGCTGACGCCCTCGACATCTTTTTCCGGAAAAAGAATGATTTCTCCTTCCGAGGGGGCATAGAGACCTGTCAGACAATTGAAAAAAGTTGTCTTTCCTGCGCCATTGGGACCGATCAGGGCGGCAATCTCCCCTGGCCTGAGAGCAAGATCCAGGCGATCCAAGGCCCTGACGCCGCCAAAGGATACCGACAGGCCGTTAATTTTCAGGATATATTCATTCACGTTTCAGCATCAGTTTTTTTGACGAATATATATGTCCTGCGGTTGGTGGCAATCAATCCCTGAGGGCGAAACACCATCATCAGAACGAGGATAATCCCGAAGGCCAGCATCCGGTACTGGGCCAGGAAACGCAGATACTCAGGCAACAGAATGAGGATGAAGGCTCCAAGCACAACGCCCGCGATGGATCCCATGCCACCCAGCACAACAATGGACAGAATGATTGCCGACTCGAGAAACGTGAAACTGGCCGGATTAATAAAAGTGGTCTTTGCTGCAAAAATGACACCGATAATCCCGGCCCAGAAGGCCCCAAGAGCAAAGGCCGTGAGTTTTATCTTTGTCTTGTCGATCCCCATTGCCTGACAGGCAGTTTCATCTTCACGCAAGGCAATCCAAGCCCTGCCAAGCCGGGAATTCTGCAGCCTGTTTACAAAAAAGACCGTCACCAGCACGAGGATGATCATCAGATAATAGAGATAGAGGATTGCCTCATCCAGAGAAAAAGATGCCGAAAAATCCCGGACGGGATATATTGGAAATGCCGCTCGGTCCCTGAGAAAATTCTCCCCAGTTTTCAAGAATAAGCCGGACAATCTCACCAAATCCAAGTGTGACTATGGCCAGATAATCACCTTTCAGCCTGAGGACCGGAAACCCCAGGAGAATCCCGAAAAAAGCGGCGATCAGTCCGCCGATGGGCAGCACTGCCCAGAATCCCCAATGGAAATGATAATTCAACAGCGCATAGGTGTAGGCGCCCACAGCATAAAAAGCCACATATCCAAGGTCCAGCAGGCCGGCCATTCCCACGACAATATTCAATCCCAGACCGAGCACCACATACATCAGGGCCGTAGTCATGATATTGGTCTGGTAGGGGGAGAAGATCAGGGGAAAGCACAGAGCTAAACAAAAGAATGCGAGTATTATGATCTTTCTGATTCCAGTATCCCGGATAAAGGCAGAAGGCATGAATCCCGCACTGCCTGCCCCGGATGGTTTCCCTGCCGCAATTGCTGACGGCGCATCAGCCACCTGCCCGGAAAAGAGAAGATAAATCCGGCCAGGCCGACATATACCATATTCTCCCACCGCCAATGGACAACCCGGTCCAGAGGATCTATCTTGACGACCATGAGAGGAAAGGTCAGGAAAACAAACCAGAGCGCTATGAAGAAGGAACGCTTTATTTCCTGAAAGGACGGTGAGAGAGGCATGGTCAGACCTTTTGGGTTTCCTTTTCCCCCAGCAAGCCGGAGGGCCTGAAAATCAGGATGAGGACCAGGAGGGAAAAGGCAAAGACATCTTCATAATCACTCGAAACATACCCGGTGGCGAAGCTCTCGGTAAGTCCTAAGACAAGGCCTCCAAGCACAGCCCCCGGAATCGAACCAATTCCTCCCAGAACAGCCGCGGTAAAGGCCTTTATCCCTGCAAGAAATCCGATGTAATAATTTATCTGACCGATATCAGAAGCAATAAGGAGTCCGCCGAGAGCAGCAAGGGCTGAACCGATAACAAAGGTTATCGAGATAATCCGGTCAGTGTTGATGCCGACCAGCTTGGCCATGGTCGAATCCTGAGCCGTTGCCCGCATCGCCTTCCCGATCAGCGTATATTTGATGATGACGGTCAGGATGATCATCACGATTGCCGTTGTGACAAGAATAACGGCGTCTGATGACCCGAGATAATCGGCATAACGATCCATGAAGGAAAGCTCAGGAATTAACTTTGGAAAGGCTATGAAATCAGAGGTCTGGGCTAAAAAAACGTAATTTTGCAAGAGAATGGACATCCCTATTGCGCTGATCAGCGGAGACAGTCGCGGGGCATGCCGCAATGGCTTATAGGCCAACTTTTCTATGGTATATCCGTACGCACCCGACCAGATTACCGCCGCAGCCCCGGTGATGATGACAATGGCAAAAAACGGAAATCCGTAAAAAGACAGCACGGAGGCGGCAATAAAGGAAGTGAAGGCCCCTATCATGTAAATTTCTCCATGCGAGAAATTAATCAAACCGATAATTCCATAGACCATGGTGTATCCCAGGGCGATAAGCGCATAGATCGCCCCCCGGGTTAAACCACTAAAGAACAATTCAATAAAATAATGCATACGTGCGATTATTTTCTTTAATATCAAACGGGAGTATGTTTATAACTTTACGAAATTCAGCGCCCTACCGGAAAATATGCCAACGAAAATCAGCATGCGCTTGAAAGCGCAGCGCACACCCGTGCCTGAGACTTGGGACAGACTTAGGACAGAATATCTTCCATTCTGTGGAGGCTGTCCTTTTTTCCTATGATAACGATGACATCCCCGGCCTCGAATATTTCGCTGGGCAGAGGATTGTAAATCATCTCGTTGGTTGTCTTTTTAATTGCAACGATGATCACCCCAAAATCCTGCCTGACATTGCTGGTCAGAATTGTTTTCCCGATCAAGGAAGAGGAAGATCCGATAACAGCCTCTTCCATTTTCAGATCCAGAGCGCTGTTCATCATGGTATTATCGATAAAATCGACAACTGTTGGCCGTTGCAGGATCTCAGCCATCCGCCTGCCGCCCATTTGATAGGGGCAGACGACCCGAGAGGCGCCGGCCCGGAGCAGTTTATCTTCGTTTTTCGTTTCGGAGGCGCGGGCCAGGATAAAGATATCCGGCCTCAATCCCTTCGCGGTAAGCGCAATAAATACATTATCGGCATCCGAACTGACCGCGGTCACCAGTCCTTTTGCGCGGAGGAGTCCCGCCTTGAGCAGGGTGGCGTCAGATGTGGCATCCAGGTTCAGGTAGAGATAATGGCAGGCCTCTATCTGTTCAACGTGCAAGGGGGCCTGCTCGATGACAACGAGGGGAATATTCTCGGCCGAGAGCTCATTGGCAATGGTGCTGCCGATCCTGCCGAATCCGCAGATGATATAATGGTCCTTGAGTTGCGATATCTTCTTTTCCAATTTTCTCCTCCCGAAAAGCCGCTGCAGTTCACCCTCAACGAAGATCCTGGCCACGAGTCCCAGGCTGTAGGTCAGGATGCCGATTCCGGAAATAATGACGAAAAGGGTGAGGACCCTGCCGGCAAGAGAAAGAGGATGGACTTCGGCAAATCCGACAGTGCTGATAGTAATGATGGTCATATAAAGGGCATCGAAAACTGACCAGCCCTCAATCCAGATATAGCCCACCGTGCCTGATCCGATAACCAGCAGAAGCAGAAGGACAGAAATTTTCAGTCTGGAGTATTCCATATTTTCAGCATGCCTTCAAAAGCGTGCAGATCATCAAAGACCGGAAGAATGCCTTCGATACGCGTTCACCATGCTCTCCTCAGGGATGCTCCACCGGAAATCATCCAGAAGACAGCGGCTCCGCCTGCGATACACGGGCAAGCAGGCAGAGCCTTTCCATACGCCACTTATTTATTTTCGGAAACTTTACTCTTTTCCAGAAGCTCAAGAATAGCGTCTGCCGGTTTATATCCCGGATAAACCCTGCCATCGGGAAAGATAAGCGTCGGCGTGGAATTAATATGCAAGGTCTCAGCCAGTTGGATATTCTTATCCACCTGATCTGTCTCACATACAGGGGGGGGGATTGGCTTTCCGGCCAGACTGTCGGCAAGAAGCTTCGCGGATTTGGTACATATAATTGTTTTAGCCCGTTCGTAGGAATTCGGATGAACCGCAAGAGGAAACATTTTTATATAAAAGGCAATATCTTTTCTTTTGCTGACGACCTGCTCCATTTCAGGATGCAATTTTTTACAAAATGGGCACTGGGGATCGTCAAAGACTATAATCTTCAAGGGTGCCTTGGGGTCGCCTATGATGACAGCATCCTGCAGCGGGATGGTCTTGACGTCCACGGTTTGAACGGTTGGCTGAGGAGTGAGATTTTCGCCATCCTGCAGGCGTATGACATTTCCGCTGATGATAAATTTTTTCGAAAAATCAAGATAAAGCGGAATGGTCTTGCCCTGGTAGGCGGCCTCCAACTGCCAGAGACCGGGAACATCGCTCAACTTCACGCTCAAGACCTCATCAACTTTCCCTTTAAGAATATTACTCGCCTCCTCCTTGGTCAGAGAGTGGCAGTCGATACAATTCCCGCTCCCGCATCCATCTTTTTGAAATCCATAGGCTGCGGAGGTGCATAACAATAAACAGACAACGAGTAAAATCCTTTTCATTTTATTTCCTCAGTATTGATCTTAAGTATCCGCATTACGCAAAGGGCAGATGTTGAATCAGGGTGTCAGCATACAGATATTCTCCGTAATTTTCAACAACACGTTCACAGGTCGCCAATGTGCCGGGTTTCAGGGAACGGGCATTTCTCAAGGTGACTGTATGGAGAGGCCATTGTATGAAATAATACCTGTTTGCTGACTCAGCCGGGAGAAGACAATTTTAATCACGCTTGAGGGTCCGGAGAAAAACCGGTCTCCGGAAGAGGCGTCAAAAAGGGAGAGAAGAATTTTGAGCGTGAAGCGTGGAAAACAAGTACCTTGCAAAAGAGCCAAGAAACCAGAAAGACTGGAGATAAGGTCCATCCTGCAACGCAGATGGATTATGCGTACTGCATTCTATAAAGCAGTTCGTATTCTCCGTCCAGGGCGATGAGCTCATCGTGCGTTCCCTCTTCTACGATATATCCGTTCTTCACGACGATGATCCTGTCAGCGTTCTTGATTGTGGAAAGTCTATGGGCGATGACCAGGGTCGTCCTGTTTTTCATCAGATTTTCAAGCGCCTTCTGGACCTCGCGCTCCGATTCGGTATCCAGGGCCGATGTCGCCTCATCCAGAATGAGTATAGGGGCATTTTTCAAAAGGGCACGGGCAATGGTAATGCGCTGACGCTCACCACCGGAAAGTCTTGAGCCCCCTTCTCCGATTATGGTTTCAAAACCATCCGGGAGTTCATGAATAAAGCTGAGCGCATGCGCGGCATCCGCTGCAGCCATAATTTCCTGATCGGATTTGCTGCGGTCACCGTAGGCGATATTATTCCGCACAGTATCGTTAAACAGGATTGTCTGTTGCGTGACCATCGCAATCTGGCTTCTCAAAGAACGAAGGGTCACTGCTGTTATATCCCTTCCATCAATGAGGATTGAACCCTCCGCCACCGGGAGAAAGCGGGGAATAAGATTGGACAGGGTGGTCTTTCCTCCACCGCTGGGGCCAACGACAGCCAGGACCTGTCCGGCCGGAATAGTCAGATTGATATCGGTCAAAACCGTATTCTTCTTATCATAGGTGAAGGTAAGTTCCTTGAATTCGATGGCATTCCGGAAAGGACCAAGCTCTGTCGCACCGGGAAGGTCTGCAATTTCAGGCTCAACGTCAAGCAGACTGAATACCCTGGTGGCCGCTGCCATTCCCTGCTGAACCGTTGAATTCATCTCGCTGACGCTTTTCACAGGCTCATAGGCGGCAATGAGGGCGGTTAAAAAGGCGAAAAATGTCCCGGGTGTTGCGGCACCCCGTATGACTTCATTGCCGCCGAACCAGATAATAAGTGCGATGGCAACGCCTCCGATGAATTCCATCAACGGATGCTGCATGCTCCGAAACCTGGCAGCCTGGATAATGACTGAAAACAGCTTGTGCATCTGGATCTTGAATCGCTGCCCTTCGTATTTCTCCATGCAGAAGGCCTTGACGATCCTGTTGCCGGTGATGGTCTCGTAGAGCATATTGGAAACATGGGCTGTCTCTTCCTGGGTTTTGGTGCTGAGACGTCTGAAAATCCGTCCGAACTTAACAATGGGAAAACCGGCGACCGGGAGAATGATGAAGGAGAACATCGCCAGTTTCCAATTCATGTAGAAGACGACGCCCAGCAGAATGACCACCAGCAAGAAATCCCTGATGACCCCGACCAGGGCATTGGAAACAGCCTGTTGCATCAACGTAATATCCGAAATTACTCTGGAAATAAGCGTCCCAGTGGGCATCTCATGAAAAAAAGACAGGGCCTGGGTATGAATATGATCGAAAATAACAATCCGCAGATCGCGGATGATGGATTGCCCCACTTTCTCCAGCAGGAAATTATAGAGATAGTAAAAGACTGATTTCAGAAAAAATATCAGTACAACAATAAGGGGAAGAACGTTCAGGAAGAAGATATTCTTTTCCATGAATATCTTATCAAGCAGATCCTTGACCAGATAGGTCTGAACGCCTGTCATGGCCGCGACGAAAAACATCGCAACCATGGCAATGAGCAACCGGAACCGATAAGGCCTTATTGTTGCGTAAAGTCTGGATAATATTTCTTTATTGGTCATTGAATCGTCTAATAAGCCTTATTCGTCTTTTTTCCGTGGGCAGAAAAGGTCCGCATACAGAATTGACGGATATTCTTACACCAGTCCGGATGAATAACAAAGCGAAATTTTGGAAGGATACCAGAACCAATACCTTACAGGAAAATCTGGCGAAAAGTTCTCGGCACACGTTGCGGATAGTCTTTTTTGGTCCATAATCTATGAAAAAGATTGAACCACTGTTCCGGGTTTTCCCTGATGAACGCTTCGTAAGGCTTTATGCTGGAGGAACATATCTGCTGAATATTTTCCTCCGTTACCGCATCGTATGCAGGAAGCGGCACATCGTCCAGGTCAATATGCAAAACGCCATTCTTGACATAATAGACGCTGGTCATTACCGGCGCCTGCGTGCGCAGATGCAGGATGCCCGCACCTTTGGCGCAGTGGAGCGGCCGGTTGAAGAAAGGGATGACCGTTCCCTTCTGAAAATCCTGATCCAGGCTGACAATGAGGACCCTGTTCTGTTTGAGCGCCTCCTGATAGTGTCCGATGCCGACCTGACTGTGCACATGCTGAAGGCTTGTGCCATAGCGGTGGCGCTGTTTGATAAAATAGGCGTCGGACAGGGGATTGCTCTGCTGCTGATAGATGAGGGTGGTCGGAATGGTATTGAAATTAAACCAGGCGAAATAGGCCTCGAACCAACATCCGTGAAAGGTCGTCAGGATTACGCCTTTCCCTTGGGAAAGCGCCTTTTCCAATTTCTCCCGGCCTGTAATCTCCGCATTCTGAATCATCTGAAAAATCTGCTTGCGGTGAAGGATGAAGATCAGACCGAATGCCCGGATAAACTGCAGGTACACATCTCGCAGCAGGCGGATCTTCTCGGGATGCCCCATGTCGGGACAGACCGTGGAAAGATTGCTGTAGGCCACCTGCAGACGGATGGGATAGACAACCCAGACGATCCAGCCGACAATCCGGGCAAATCCCAGGATAACGGGAAGCGGCAGGAGGTTGATAAAAAAGATCATTCCCCGCATAATGCCGTATTCAAATGCGTACTTTGTTTTCATTATCATGAACAACTGCCGGGCAAAGGCAGAAAGCAGAGGCTCAATGCCGGATCGTCCGTACATATTTCAGTGGTTTCAACCCGCCGGATAAGACCCTTCAGCGGCGCCTTTTTCCCTTTTGTGCATCATGGTTATAATCGCCTCGGCACACCGGCCGGCCTCATCGAGCGGCGCATTGGATTTCCACAGCGCAACACCATCCCGCCAGGCCGCAAAAGAGACGGCCAGGCCGTGTTCCAGCAGATACCGTTCACTCCGGATGAATTTGCTGTTCCGTTTTTTCCAGACAACCGGCAGGATTCCGACATTACAGCCGGAGGAAAGCGCCTCGTAGACCATGGAGATCGAGTCCGCTGTGACCCAGACGGTCCCGTTGCACGCGTACTGCTCCTCCACCCATCCCGAAGCAGTATTCTCATACCTGAAAAACTCTACATTTTCCAGTTTTTTGGCTACTTCATCCATTAAAAATATTGTCTCTTGAGGCGTCCTCGGCGATGAGGACACTGTCCAGGTCTTGCCCCCTTCTCGCACGGCAAGATCCTGCACCTTGGCAATAATTTCCGATGAATTCCAGTGATGGCTTTTCTCATCCACCCCGCCAAGGAGGATCAGGCCCCGGTTCCGGTCATGTTCCGACGAAGACGCTGAACAGTTGGGAGGGCCGACAGTGAGCAGGACATTTGAGCCTGCCGGGATCCCGTCATGCTCGGGAACACAGCAGAGATCGAACCGTCCCCTCAGGAGCGGCAAGGGCGCCATACAGGTGACGCAAAGGGCAAGGGAATCTTTTTATACGTCAGCATCGGGATATGCGTGTGGGAGCCCGTGCCGATCAGCAGGTCAAAAGGGCCTTGCGTGGACGTCACGGGGGACTTTAAACCCAGAAAATATCCAACCCAGGACCACAGCTCCCGTCCAAAAGGCTTCCGGGATATCCGGATCTCGGTCACCTCAAGAGGATGCAGCCGGTGCAAGGCCTTGACAATCCCCTGCGTCTGTTTTTCATGTCCCGGCCTGCCATCGAGAAATACGGCCACTTTCAAAGGCTGGTACGCTCCTTTATCCATTAAACCCATCATCTGTAATAAGACCGGGAAAGTGCGGGATTGCGCAAGAAGTTCCCCTGAACGAAAAGATACGTCCATTCCGTTACGGCAGCAACTGGGCGGGAGTCCGTCTTATTGTTGCGGTGGAGGTGGCGGAGGTCTGCGCCCGCCGCCTGCGAGTTTCACAATTATCTGATTGGATTTATGCAGCCTGGAGGTCATGGTCTTAAAAAGATGGCTGGAAACATCCGGATATTTTTCAATTATTTCATCAATTTTGTTCCCAGGATACCGCTTTACGGTGCTTCGGCCCTGCGAGACGATGGAAGCCGTTCTCTGTTCACCGGAAATGGCCGCCATTTCACCAAAATATTCCCCCGGTTCAGTCAACTCGGCAATCTTCTTGCCACCTTTGATCACTGTCAAGGCCCCCCGGATGAGCTTGAAAAAATCAATATCCGTGTTTCCTTCCCGAATGATAAGATCGCCATCTTCGTATTCTTCAACATCGGGATTTACCAGGTATGAAGGCAGACTCTCCTTATGGGCGACCGTCCTGCGCAAGGCCTCTTCAACACTGGTTATCCCCTTCCGCACCTTTTTCAAGGCCGCTTCACGCAGAGGAGTCATGCCTTCCTGCATCGCAATTTTTCTCAACTGATCCTCAGGAACCTCGGCGCTGATCGCCTTGGAGACCTCATCGGTCACCTCCATGAGTTCAAAGAAACCGACCCGGCCTTTATATCCGAGATTATTGCATTCCGAGCATCCATTGGGGCCATAGAGATCCAGTTCGTCAATCTCATCTTCCCGGAAACCGGCATGCAGCAGTTCATTCCTGCTGTACTTTACCGGCTTTTTACATTTCTGGCAGAGCCTGCGTCCAAGCCTCTGGGACAGTACCATGGTGATGGAGGAGGCCAGCATGAAAGAGGGGATTCCGATATCAGCCATACGCGATATCGTCGCCGCACTGTCATTGGTATGCAGAGTGGAGAAAACCAGATGCCCTGTCATGGCGGCCTTGATCGCTATCTCAGCTGTTTCCATATCACGGATCTCGCCCACCATAATAATATCAGGGTCCTGGCGAAGGAAGGCCTTGAGAGCCGCGGCAAAGGTCATCCCCACATCGGTGTTGACATTGACCTGATTGATCCCCTTAAAGTTAAACTCCACGGGATCTTCGGCTGTCAGAATCTTGATATCTTCGCTGTTGAGGGAATTGAGGGCGGAATAAAGCGTAACCGTTTTTCCCGAACCTGTTGGTCCTGTTACCAGGAGAAGCCCTTGAGGCCGGTTCAGACAGCGCTTCAACATATCAAAAGTCTCTTGCTCAAACCCCAGGTGGGTCAGATCCACATTCAGAGACCCCTTGTCCAAAATACGCAGAACCACCGATTCCCCGAAGAGTGTCGGCAGAGACGAGACCCGGAAATCAACTGAACGGTTCTTCCCCATCCGCATCTTGATACGGCCATCCTGCGGAACCCTTCTTTCCGTAATATCAAGGCCTGCCAGTATCTTCAGGCGCGCTACAAGTGCATTCTTGATATTCAGCGGAAGATTCATGGACTTGAAGAGGGCTCCATCTTTCCGGTAGCGGATCTGCATGGATTTTTCATAGGGTTCCACGTGCACGTCGGACACCCCATCCTGGACGGCCTTGATCAAAACCCCGTTTACCAGTTTGATGATCGGGGCGTCAGAAGCGGCAAACTGGTCTCTTCCGTCATCTTCGCTCAGGTTTTCGAGCTCAAATTCCCCTGCGGCGTCGGCCACTATCGAACCAAAGTCGTCAACCTGGGTGACTGTCAGATCCTCCGCCTCTTCTTCGGCGAAAGTTGTGAGTGATTTAACCTCTTCATCACTGATATGATAGTATTTTACGTAGGCCTCAATAATATCGGCCTCAGTGGAAACGCAGATAGAGAGTTCTTTATTGAGGGTATTCTGCAACTCTTCGACAGCCGTGGCATCGGAAGGCTCCGCCATGGTGATCTGAAGGGTATTCCCTGCCATACGCAGAGGAAAGGCCATGTATTCTTTGGCCACGTCAAAGGAAATCAGATGAACGGCATCCTTCGATGGCGGTTCGTTCTTTATAACTACGGCAGGATAATTATGCTGACGGCTGAGAAAATTGAAAACCGTATTGTCGTCAATATAATCAAGCCGCCGCAAAATACTGCCAAGGCGTCCGCCGGACTTGCTCATCTCCTTCTTGGCAGTTTCCAGTTGCGTCGTAGTTATGTATCCGGCTTTACTGAGTAACTCTCCTATTTTTATCCGCCCGGCACCGGATTGGTCCTTAACGGTCTTTTTCAGTGAAGTTTTGCGGCTCGGGCTCAGAATTTTTTCTACCATAGTGTTTCGCGTGAGAGAATAAGGATTCCAGATTGGAATATGTATTTATAAGTATACGACAAGTAACCAGATAAGAGAACTTTTTTTTATTGTCATTAAAATAGCCTGCAGAAAATCCGCCTGCAGAAGGCAAGAGGCCACCCCTGCTCAGGAATAGGGTTTGGCTTTGCAAAAAAATATGCTAGAGTGCGCTTCAGTTCAGGCTAATACCAAGCAGTCCCAGGCAACGGCTCCGGCACCTCCACATTCCATGCACTTCAGTCCAATCGAGATGAAATTATGAATCAGCAGGTACAGGATCTCCTTAAAAAGATCACATATATTGATGCAGACATAGAGATTCAGAAGCAAATTCTTTTCTCCATCCCCTCCACAGATCGCAAAGAAATGGAGCGTGTTGTCGCTATAATTGCTACCCATAAGGAAGAAATCAAGAGCCTGCAGCTAAAACTTAAAGAAATTTCTCCCCAAGACCATGAAACTATCATGAATCTTGAAGCAGCCGTAAGCGAATTTAAAAAAATTGCCTCAGAAAAAAAATTCACCTCCGTGAACATCATGCAGACTCATGAAGAATGTTGCCTGCACTTGAAAAACCAATCCAAGATACCTTGCCTGGTCAAGGCCTGCGATGAAAATGGCAACTGGACGGTCATTACCATGGATGGTGAGGTTCGGGATTTTTCCCCTGCGGATGTTCATGATTTGCCGGGAGATTCTCAGCCTTGACCTCTGTCAGTCCCACGTCCTCTCCTTCCTGCAGCGGCATGTTTCAGCCCCCTGATCCCGGAGCAAAACCTTACCGTCTTTCCCTGAATAAATGTATTGATTTCACATTATTATTCTGTACTTAATACCTCATCGCAAAAAAATCACACATCACAATACTATTCCAGGAATACCCCATAAAAAGAAATTGCCTAGAGAGATGTTTTATGGTACGAAAGCCATGTTGTGATGTGCAAGGTACCGTTTTTTATTAAGGACATTTATCGTACCCGGTCGGTATTACTCACAACAATTCAAGGGATTCATATTCTCCGGTCTCGGGAAAAGACTGCAATATTGCAATCGGTATCTTTTTTCCGGATTCAGAGAGCCAGCACAGAAAGTTCAGTTCCACAACAGTAATTGTTTAGAAAAAACATATTAACAGATTCGATTGTTTCAATAGCAGCATTTGTACACAGATCTTCTGGTATGTCATTTTAATACAATTCCAGGGTCCTTAAATCATTTTTCCAGCTACCATTGGGCCCAAAACTAACAAAGGAGTGAATTATGGCATTAGATCCTACCAAACACGCGGATTGGGAAATTGCGCAAGATGCAGAAAAAACAATGCTCACCATCTATGAAATTGGTGAAAAACTGGGACTCACCAAAGAAGAGCTCCTGCCCCAGGGCCATTACATCGCCAAAATCGACTTCAGAAAGGTTCTCGCCCGCCTGAAAGATAAGCCCAACGGAAAGTATATCGACGTCACCGCAATCACCCCCACCCCGCTCGGAGAAGGGAAATCCACCTCTTCCATGGGACTGGTCCAGGGTCTTGGAAAGCTGGGTAAAAGCGTTTGCGCCGCCATTCGTCAGCCATCGGGCGGACCGACCATGAATATCAAGGGCTCTGCCGCCGGCGGCGGTCTTGCCCAGTGTATTCCGCTTACACCATTTTCTCTGGGATTCACCGGTGATATCAATGCCATCATGAATGCCCACAACCTGGCAATGGTTGCCCTGACATCCCGCATGCAGCATGAACGGAACTATACAGACGAGCAGCTTGAGCGTCTCACCCATATGAAGCGCCTGGATATCGATCCGACCAGAGTCGAGATGGGATGGATCATGGATTTCTGCTGCCAGGCACTGCGAAACATCATCATCGGCATCGACGGCGTCAACGGCAAGTCGGACGGATTCATGATGAAATCCAAATTCGGCATCGCCGTGTCTTCAGAGGTCATGGCCATCCTGGCTATCTCCAATGACCTCAAGGATATGCGCGAAAGAATGGGCAAAATCGTTGTGGCCTACAACAAGAAGGGAGAGCCGGTGACCACGGAAGACCTGAAGGTCGCAGGCGCCATGACCGCCTGGATGGTCGAGGCCCTTAATCCGTCTTTGATGCAGACGCTGGAAGGTCAGCCGGTTATCGTCCATGCTGGTCCCTTTGCCAATATCGCCATCGGCCAGAGTTCGATCATCGCCGACAAGATCGGCTTGAAGCTTGCCGATTACCATGTCACTGAATCGGGCTTCGGTGCCGATATCGGTTTTGAAAAATTCTGGAACCTCAAGTGTCGTTATTCCGGACTCGTTCCCGACTGTGCCGTTGTTGTTGCTACCATCCGAGCCCTGAAATGCCATGGCGGCGCCCCGGTACCGGTACCCGGCAAAGCGATGCCCAAAGAGTACCTGGAAGAAAACGTGGACTGGGTAGCCAAGGGTTGCGGAAACCTCATTCATCATATCAGAAATGTCAGGAAGGCCGGCATCAGTCCCGTTGTCTGCATCAATGCCTTCTATACCGACACCCCGGCTGAAATCAACAAGGTCCGTGAACTCTGCGAGGCCGAAGGAGCCAAGGTTGCCCTGTCCCGTCATTGGGAAAAGGGTGGCGCCGGAGCCATTGAATTTGCTGAAACCGTTATCGCCGCCTGTGAAGAGAAGACCCAGTTCAAATTCCTCTATGATCTTGATATGCCGATCAAGGAACGGATCGAACTCATCGCCAAGGAAGTCTACGGCGCAGACGGTGTCGATTATTCGGCTGAGGCCAACAAGGCCATCGAAAGAATCCAGAAAGATCCGGTTCTCTCCGGGCTTGGTATGTGTATGGTGAAAACCCATCTTTCCCTGTCCGACAATCCGGCCCTGAAAGGTGTGCCCAAAGGATGGAGACTCACTATCCGTGAAGTTCTGACCTACGGCGGCGCGGGCTTTATTGTGCCTGTGGCAGGATCCATCAGCCTGATGCCGGGTACCAGCTCAAATCCGGCCTTCAAACGCGTGGATATCAATCTTGAGACAGGAAAGGTCGAAGGTGTTTTCTAAATCGGCTCTCATCTGATCAAAAAAAAGGGGACTGCCAGCAACTGGCCGTCCCCTTTTCTCTTTCTTCTTTTTCCGTTACTACGCTCTGCCGCTTACGCCATCGCCGGATATCGTTTCTTCAGTTCAACGGCAAGCGGGATCATGATCTCCCGCATCGAAGGTTCTGCAGCCGGGGTCGTCCGAAGCCTGAAGATATGCTTCCATTCCTCCAGGTTGCAATAGACGACGATCTCCGTTTTACAGGAGTTTGGCAATACCGTCCTGGCTGCCTGCGGCGTTGAGGTCTCAAGGAGTTTCAGGTAGATCTTCTCGGTTTCTTCCATGGCCTGAGCCCAGAGCCGGTATTCTTCGGAGTCTTCCTTGAAAAACATCGGCTTGATAAAGGTCACCTGATTGTCAAACTTGTCCTGACTGTACCGGCAATACCGCTGGCTCTCCTGCAGAAAAGAGCATGGCCGATGACGGACAAGTTCATGCGTAACAGCCCTGTTGACCACAAATTTTACCCCAACATACCGATGCCTGAGCAGCAGTCTCTCCGGCAGTTTTTCCACCTCGTCAATGGCAAGTTTATTTATGGGAAGCCTCTCCTCGGGTTCCCAGGCAGTTTTTGCATCCCAGATCCCTTCAAAGAGGTACGGGTGGCGGCCGCCTAAAAAGGCGGTGCATCTGTTGATGATGAGATTATCGGGGAAAAGTCCGTACAGTTCACGAAAACTGCGTATCGATCCGGTGATCAAAAGGCCGTCATCCAGATGATCAAGCGTCAGAAATCTGGGCTGGCAGGCCAGCAGCAATGCAGTCTGCGCCTGACTGCATTGCACCTGCAGGGTGGCAACGGCCATCTCCAGCACCGAATTGTGACCATGCGCAGCGACCTTCTTTACAAAAGGGAGGGCTGAATCTTTATCCATCAACCCCTCGCTTTTATAGCAAATACGACCGCATTCCTCCAGACGGGCGGCAAATCCCTTCCGGTCGAGCTCATCTTGAATCTGAAAATACGGATCAATTATTTTCATACGTTCTCACCCGTTCCAGAAAGGAGACATCTGACGTAAGGAGGCAATAATGGCGGGGATCTTCTCCAGAACAAAATCGACCTCCTGCTCGGTATTGTAAATACTTAAGGAAAAACGGATCGAGCCGTGGGCTGCGGTGAAAGGAACTCCCATGGCCCGCAATACGTGCGATGGCTCCAGCGAACCGGAGGTGCAGGCTGAACCCGAAGAGGCGCATATATTGTACCGGTTCAGGTGCAGAAGTATGGCCTCTCCTTCCACGAACTCAAAACTGATATTGGCGGTATTCGGCAACCGATTGATCGTATTGCCATTGAGCATTGAGCGGGGAACGCTGCCCAGCAGACCGTTTTCCAGCTTATCCCTCAAAGCCCTCACCGTTGTATTTTCTTCTTCCATTTTCTCGGCTGCCAGCTCACAGGCCCGTCCGAGACCGACAATGGAGGCGACATTTTCCGTACCGCCCCGCCGTCCCTTTTCCTGGTGGCCTCCTGCAAGAAAGGGCACGAAAGGAGTTCCGCGGCGCACATACAGAACGCCTACCCCCTTGGGCGAGTGCAATTTATGGCCGGAGAGGGACAGGAAATCAATGTCGAGTTTTTTAAGGTTTATCGGTATCTTGCCGACAGCCTGCACCGCATCGGTATGAAACAGAATGCCGCGTTTCTTGGCAATGGCGGCCATCTCTTCAACAGGGAAGATCACCCCAGTCTCATTATTGGCCCACATGATGCTGACAATGGCAGTATCATCGGCAAGGGCAGCCTTATACTCGTCAAGGTCCAGGCTGCCATCCGAGGAAACCTTCAACCTGGTCACGCGGTGTTTATGGCCCGTCCTGGCATCCAGATTGTCGCAGAGGGTCTTGATGGCCGGATGCTCCACCCTGGTGGTCACGATATGCCGTTTGTCAGGGAAAGATTGCAGGGCGGAGAGTATGGCTGTGGAGTCGCTCTCGGTGCCGCAGCTGGTAAAGGTGATCTCCTCGGGTTCTGCTCCAAGCAGGGCGGCCACTTTGGCCCTGGCTTCCGCCACCACCCTGCCGACCTGTCCGCCGAAGTTATACATGCTGGAAGGATTGCCATAATATTCTGTCAGAAAGGGCATCATCGCCTCCAGGACCTCCGGGGCTATCCGGGTTGTGGCGTTGTTGTCCATGTAGATCACATTATCGGCTTGCAGTTTCATGAGTTGGCATCCTCCACAATCAAGGTGTCAAGCACCAGCTCCCGAAGCTTTTTTTCCACATGCTGCTTCAGCGTTGTCTGCGACTTGGCGCAACTCGTGCAGGCTCCACGCAGCGAAACCATGACGAAATCGCCATCCACATCGATCAACTCGATATCTCCGCCATCCTTACGCAGACCAGGCTTGATCTCGCGCTCCAGAACTTCTTCGATCTTCTTGATCTTCTGCAGGGCCGTCATTCTCTGGGGCTTACTCTGTATCGCCTTAATCTCAAAGACCTCTCCGGCCGTTGTCTGAAGCAGATTCCGCAGTTTCTCCTCACACTTCCCGCAGCCGCCGCCGGCCTTGGTAAAGTTGGTGATCTCCTCAACTGAGCGCAGATTGTTCTCCTTAATGGCCCGGATTATCTCCACATCGGTAACGCCGAAGCATTCACAGACAATCTCGCCTTCCGCCGCAGGCAGGACAGTCCCCCGGAAATCGGCAATTGCAGCCTCAAGGGCCTCTCTCCCCATGACCGAGCAGTGCATCTTTTCCTTAGGGAGTCCGCCCAGGAAATCGGCTATATCCTGATTGCTAATCTTGGCGGCCTCGTCAACATGCTTGCCTATGATCATCTCGGTCAAGGCTGAAGACGAGGCGATTGCGCTGGCGCATCCGAAGGTTTTGAACTTCGCGTTGGTAATGATATCGTTGTCGTCGACCTTCAGCGTCAACTTCAGGGCATCCCCGCAGGCAAGGGAGCCGACTTCGCCAACCCCGCTCGGTTTATCAATTTCACCCACGTTTCGGGGATGAAGAAAGTGCTCCTGAACCAAATCCGTATATTCCCACATAGAATGCTCCTGCTCTTTATAGTATGTAATTTATATGAAAGTATCTAAATATCCTGGCCATTCCATACTGAAATGACGAGCTTTCATATTTTGCCCAGGCTGGTCATTCCGGTCCAGCCATGCTGGTTAAAAAGAAATACTCTCGACTCATGGATGGACGTATTCCCGATGTTTCGCCGGATGTGCTTTTTCAGACTCAGCACAGGGTGTTGATTCCGGAGATTCATTGATGAAAATAATACGTGTGCCCTAAATTGCAACCGCGATTTTTTTCTTGGGCCAACGGACCAAAGGTTCGCCCATCCCCTTAAAACCTGTCAAACTGCAGCAGCCTGAACCTATAAAAGACCGATCCCGGCAAGCATGGCCTTAGCCGAATCGACGAGATCCGAGGTACCCTCAGGAGTTCTTGATTCAACATAAAAACGGACCTTTGGTTCAGTCCCTGAAGGACGGATCATCAGCCAGGAGCCATCTTCAAAAATCATTTTGCGGCCGTCGATGTCGATGACCTCCCGGATGATCTTCTCCTCGCCTCCCACCCGCACGCCCGTGCCGACGCCATATTTTTTCAGCCGGTCAAGGGCTGCGATCAGTTCATCCCCCAGGGCGCCGACCCGTATGCCATCCCTGTCCGGATAGTACGCCCCGTACCGTTTTTCAATATCCTCCCGATACTCCCCAAGATTTTTCCCGGTGGTCATAACCATATCAAGGGCCAGCAGCAAACCGATATAGGCATCCTTTTCCGGCGTATGACCGATAATAGAGATCCCATCGGATTCCTCGAAGCAAACCAAGGCCTTGCCGATAACCGGCTTAAACTCCTTGAATCCCACCTTGGGTTCATAGACCTCTTCGCCAAAGGCCTTTGCCAGATTGTTGGCCATGTTGGAGGTGGCGACAGTCTTGGCGACCATTCCCTTCTTTCCTTTGATCTCGTGGAGGAAATGATAACTCATGGCCCCGAATTGATTCATGCTGATCTCAACAGATCCATCGGTAAAGCGGATGCGGTCACCGTCGGGATCGATGATGGCCCCCAGCTTCAGCCTCTCAGGCCTTCCCTTCAAGGCCTTGACGACCCCCTGCATATTTGCGGACGATGGCTCGGGTGCAACCCCGCCAAAGGTCACGTCGGCCTGACTGCGCAGATGGATGAGGCGGCTGGAAGCGGTTCGGTTAAAGAGATCGCCTATATGCAACCGGCTGGCGCCATGAACAGAGTCGACAACAACAGCAATCTCAGGATTATCTTCAAACCTTTTCATTATCTGATCATACTGGAGTCCATGCAGAGCAACATTTTTTCTGACCATATTTTTCCAGGCCGCCAGCGAATTAAAAGGGAAGATATCCTTTCTCCGGGAGGCCAGTTGCGGGGGGTTCCCCAATGAAACCAGATGCGATACGCCGTCTTCAATGATTCTCCGGGCCTGAGCGGTTATCCGGCTTGTCAGTTCGGAGGCGGCCGGACCCGCATCGGCGGCATTGAATTTGTAACCGCCATACTCAAGGGGATTGTGAGAGGGTGTCAGATTCACCGAAAACGCAGCCCCGAGTTCCAATACCGCCGCTGAAAGAACACCGGTAGTCGACTCGCCGGCATAATGGACCGCAAATCCTGCCCGTACAAGAACATCAATGACGGCAGAGGCCAGGATCTCCCCGCCGAACCGGTTGTCAAAGCCTACCACGCATCCACGTTTTCTGGCCTCCTCAAAACTTTGGACGCCGAGAAAAGGTATCAGGGCACGCTCTCGGTCCACTGCTGCATAGAGTTCGACAATGGCGGCAGTCACAAAGGAGATGGAACGGACGAAAATATCTTTTCCGAGGAGCCCGCGCCATCCCGACGTCCCGAATTTGACCGCAGTCTGCGGCACGGCATCATTGGTGGCAATCTCGTCCAGCACCATGGCATAGACGGCATCTATGTGTTCCTGCCAGGGCTCCCCTTCATTGTTTCTTCTCTGAACAAGTTGATTGATGACCTGAAAATAATTATTTTTCGAGTGATCAGTCCTCTCCAGATGCGAAAATATTTCCCTTACTTCGTCAGATATGGCCATTTTTTCTCCTTATCCTTCCATCAGATGATTTTCCCAGATGTCCCCCTATAGATAATTGTATCTATACCACTAATTTAATCCCTCGTCATCAATCAGCGGCATGCCCCTCGCCTCAAATTCATCAACGCGTTTCGTCCCTTTCTTGACGAAGACAGAGCGTTTGCTCTACAATTAAGGAAGACAGAGGCGCAATACTCAGGCGTCGCCCAAGCATAACACCAGTTTTTCCTCTGCTTGCGCACTCAGTTTCCCCTCTCTTGGGAACATGACGTATTTTCACGATACAGTTCACAAAATTTTCATTTGAACGGCCATCACAGTCTTATTTACGGGAGAATATCTATTCCCTCACCAAATTCAGAGGAGAAGAAAGATGACGTCCAATCGCGGAAATGAATTGGTTCTCTGGTTCGATGATTTCAACATCAGCGATGTCGCTCTTGTCGGGGGAAAAAACGCCTCACTGGGCGAAATGTACCAGCATCTCACCTCGAAAGGAGTGAATATTCCGCACGGTTTTGCAATAACGGCCAAGGCCTACAGACACCTTGTCGAAACGGCAGGGATCAAGACCGCCGTTCAGAACGCTTTAGCAGGGCTTGATACCCATGATCTGAACAATCTGCAGCAGCGGGGGAAAAAAGTTCGTGAAATCATCCGGACGGCCGCATTCCCCGATGATCTGCGCCAGGCGATAGTGAGCGCCTACAAAAAGCTGGAGGCCGAATACGGTCCCGACGTGGATGTGGCCATCAGATCATCGGCGACAGCAGAGGACCTCCCCGACGCATCTTTTGCTGGCCAGCAGGACACCTATCTGAATGTACGGGGGTATGACGCCCTGATCCATTACTGCAGGCTCTGTTTCGCAAGCCTTTTCACCGACCGGGCCATCTCCTATCGCCATGATAAGAATTTCGGCCAATTCGATGTCTATCTCTCCATCGTCGTCCAGAAGATGGTCCGGTCCGATTCGTCCTGCTCGGGAGTGATGTTCACCATCGACACCGAGTCGGGATTCGAACACGCCGTCCTCATCACCGGTTCCTGGGGGCTTGGCGAAAACATCGTCCAGGGGGTGGTCACTCCCGACGAGTACTATGTCTTCAAGCCGACGCTCAGGGCCGGGAAACGGCCGGTGATCTCCAAGCGCATCGCCTCCAAGGAGATCAAAATGATCTACGATTCCGATCCTCAGTCATCGGCCTTGGTGAAAAACGTGCCCACGACCGCCAGAGAACGGGGCTCATACGTCCTCAATGACGATGAAATACTGGAACTTGCCCGATGGGGACTGATCATTGAGGATCATTACGGCAAAAGCATGGACATCGAATGGGCCAAGGATGGCGACGGCCTCCATGCCGGATCCGGCAGTCTCTTCATCGTCCAGGCCCGCCCGGAAACGGTCCATTCCCAGGGATCAAAGATGATCAGCGAAACCTATATCATCAAGGATAAAGGCAAGATCCTGGCCGAGGGCCAGGCTGTCGGCACCAAAATCGGACAGGGTATCAGCCGAATCATCGTCGATGTTTCGGGAATCCACGATTTCAGGGCCGGAGAGGTTCTGGTAACGGATATGACCGACCCGGACTGGGAACCGGTCATGAAGAGCGCCAGCGCGATTGTGACCAACAGGGGCGGCAGGACCTGTCATGCGGCCATTATCTCAAGGGAGTTGGGCATTCCCTGTCTGATCGGCACGGCTAACGGTACGGAACGCATCGCCCACGGGATAGAGGTGACCGTCTCATGCGCCGAAGGCGAGACGGGATATGTGTATGAAGGAAAGCTCGATTTTGCCATCGATCGGCTGGATTATACCAGTGTGCCGAGGACCAGGACCAAGATCATGATGAATGTGGGGATCCCCGAAAAGGCCTTTAAAGAATGCCAGATACCTAACGACGGAGTGGGGCTTGCCCGTGAAGAGTTCATTATAAACTCGCACATCGGCATCCATCCGCTGGCTCTGTACAATTTCAACAGCCTCCACGAAAAGGCGGCGCAGGAGACAGGAAAATAGCGGCTGTTGTCAACGAAATAGAGGACCTTACAACGGCCTATCCCTATGACAAAAAACAGTTTTTTATTGATAAACTCGCCGAGGGAGTAGGCCGGATCGCAGCCGGGTTTTACCCCAAAGACGTTATCGTCCGTCTCTCTGATTTCAAGACCAACGAATACGCCAACCTGGTGGGCGGCATCCTGTATGAACCCCTGGAATCCAATCCGATGATCGGCTGGCGCGGTGCCTCCCGCTACTACGATCCGAAATACAAGGCAGCCTTCGAACTGGAATGCAAGGGGTTGTTAAAGGCAAGAAACGAGATGGGTCTGACGAATATCAAGCTGATGGTCCCCTTCTGCCGGACCCCGGAGGAGGGAAGAAAGGTCATCGAGGTGATGCGGGAATTCGGGCTGGTTCAGGGAGAAAACGATCTGGAAGTCTATGTGATGTGCGAAATCCCGTCCAACGTCATCTCGGCAGACGCCTTCTGCGATATTTTCGACGGATTTTCCATTGGCTCCAACGACCTGACCCAGCTTACCCTGGGCCTTGACCGCGACTCCGACCTGGTCGCCCATATCTTTGACGAACGCAACGATGCCGTGAAGACGCTGGTGAAGATGGTCATCGACGTGGCTAAACGCCGGGGCAGGAAGATAGGCATCTGCGGCCAGGCTCCGTCGGACTTCCCGGAATTTGCAACCTTTCTGGTCGAATGCGGCATCGACTCCATGAGCCTGATTCCCGACACCATCATCAAGACCAGGCTGGCGGTCTATAAAAAAGAGCAGGAACTGGGGCTTTCCGCCTAACCAGCATGGCTGGACCAGATTGACCAGCCTCAACGTACCATGAAAGTTTCTCATTTCAGTATGGCAAGGATACTGCCTCCGGGAGACTTTCATATACAATAAAACCGGAATGCGGCGGCCGGATGGGGTCGCCGCCTCCTGTCTGAACCTGCCTACTCTTCCAGTTTTTTTGCCTCTTCCACGATCATGATCGGGATGTCGTCCCGGATCTCGTACAACAGCCTGCAGCGCATGCAGAGAAGGCCGTCAGCTTCGGGGGTAAGCTCTATTGCTCCCTTGCATTGGGGACATACCAGGATATCCAACAGGTCTTTGTTAATCATATCATCGCCTCGTTAAAATCAATGTACAGGTCTTCCATCAGCAACCATCCTAATTCAGGTGATATCCGTAGAGCATGCGGAGGTAGCAGCGGTCTGTTATCTGTCCGTTCCTGCGAATATCCAGGGTCCGGATGGGTCCCATGGTTTTGGCATGGCCCTGCATGATCGCCCCCTCGATAACATCCGGCGAG
>TBL_comb47_HYPODRAFT_10002298_pt1 | contig 23725 bp, 25 predicted proteins | sample TroBogypolimnion_40_FD_10682 | JGI IMG/M metagenome (IMG submission 10682)
TAGAATAAAAGAATAGTAAAGGTAGTGTGTGGTGAAAAAAATAAAAAAATGAAAAAAAAAGAGAGAAAAAAGTAAAGGTAAAAAAGTAAAAAATGATGTCATTAAAGTTGATAAAGGGTATGGAGTCAATAATAAAGTGTGAGGTATTGAAGGTGATAAGTGATATAAGTTCAAGATACGAGATAGACGTAGAAGATGAATACAAGAATTGGGAGTTGGGTGTGAGTGGTGGTGTGAGTGGTGGTGTGAGTGGTGGTGTGAGTGGTGGTGTGATCCCATTGCCGTACAGTGGTGTGGTGGTGGAGGGTAACTGTAGCTGTGTGAAGAAGAACAGGGGTCTATACACGCAATGTGGTTCAGTGAAGGAGGTAGGAGAAATGTGCAGAAGGTGTGAGGGGGAGGTAAAGAGGAAGGGAGCGATATTTGGAACGATGAAGGAGAGGTCATTGGTAGGTATAATGGAATACAAGGATTCGAAGGGGAACGGTCCAGTGAGTTACTTGAAGGTAATGAAGAAGTTGAAACTGAGTAGGGAGGAGGTAGAGGGGGAGGCATTAAGGAGGGGTGTAGTGATAGACGCGGTGCACTTCGAGGAGGGTAAATCGAAGAGGGGTAGGCCGTCGTTGGAGGTGAAGGAGGTAAAGGAGGTGAAGGGGAAGGGTCGTCCGTCGAAGTCGAAGAAGGTATTGGAGCTGGAGGACGAAACGGTAGACTTATTTGCGAACATGGTGAAGGCGGCGTTAGAGGAGAAGGAGGCGGAGGTAATGACTGACTTGAAGGAGGCGGCGGTAGTAGAGGTAGTGACTGACTTGAAGGAGACGGAGGTAATGACTGACTTGAAGGAGACGGAGGTAGTAGTGAACGATAAGGAAGAGAAGGAATCTCAAAAGTTGAAAGAAAAAGAGACAAAGTTGAAAGAAAAAGAGACAAAGTTGAAAGAGAAGGAAGAGAAGGAATCTCAAAAGTTGAAGGAGAAGGAAGAGAAGGAGGCTCAAAAGTTGAAGGAGAAGGAAGAGAAGGANNCTCAAAAGTTGAAGGAGAAGGAAGAGAAGGAGGCTCAAAAGTTGAAGGAGAAGGAAGAGAAGGAGGCTCAAAAGTTGAAGGAGAAGGAAGAGAAGGAGGTGGCCAAATTGAAGGAAAAGGAGGCTCAAAAGTTGAAGGAGAAGGAAGAGAAGGAGGTGGCCAAATTGAAGGAAAAGGAGGCAAAAGATGAAGCAAAGGATTTTGCTCCACTTTTACAAAAAGTGGATTTACAAAAAGTGGAAGTGGAAGAGGAAGACAGTGTGACAGAATTTGAATACGAAGGTAAGAAGTATTTGAGATCAGTGATAGACGGAACAGTTTACGACATGGACGAGGAAGAGATAGGAAAGTGGGACAAGGTATTGAAGAAGATAGTTTTGAGTGACAACAATAGTGAAGAGGAGGAGGAGGATTACGAGTAAATCCACTTTTATAAAAAGTGGAGCAAAAGGGGGCTTTGTCCCCGTGTGGAGCAAAACCCAGTAAGGGGGTTAACGGGGGCTTTAGGTAGATAATAACAAATAAAAGAAGTAATATTATTTTTTCTTTGGATTCCAAGCTCCACTTTTATAAAAAGTGGAGCAAAACCCAGTAAGGGTGGGGATGTACGGGGGCCCCCCCTCGTAGTTTGTTGTTATCTTAATGTATAAAATACTTTCAAATTTGGATTATCGAGAGAACGAACGTGTATAGGGTATACATTCACGGATTCCAAGCTATCCATTGTTTCTCTCATCTATTGAGAAAGATAAAACAAAAAGTTATGTTTGTCGTCTATTGAGCCCAGTAAGGTTTCCCCCGTAAGGTGTAAAAAAATCAATAAAAATCAACAATTATTTACGTTGATTTTTATCCAATGTTTGCACCATTTTCATCTATCAAATTGTCACTCATTTCTCAAATTGTCGCTCATTTCTCGTCACCCCTTAATGTGCCTACTATAACCGCATGCACCCTTTCAAACCATTAAGGCAAACGATTTTGTGCACTAATCGGCAAGTCCATACCATATAGGGGCTTTGCCCCTGTTAACCCCCCCCTTCTTACTGGGTTTTGCTCCACACAGGGGCAAAGCCCCCGTTACTGGGTTTTGCTCCACTTTTTCTAAAAGTGGATTGTCACTCATTTCTCGTCGCCCCATATAACTCGAGTGTGCCTACTATAATCGCGGGTCGCATTTGCGGATAAAAATTATCATAATAATCACTCGATTCTTGTTCTGTTTTGAATATTTTATTCATATAACCAATATGCTCGCTTTTTCCATGCCATTCTGGATGAGCATTAAGACCTGCTGGATTGAACTTCTAGAATATAAGGCATTTGCTAATAGTATATGTGCGATTAGTTCTATATGATTATTATAATGTTAATGGGTGTTTCAAATGAGAAAATGTGTAAAATTTGGATTATCGAGACAACATACATTGGTATTTTTCAACAGCCATAAATGTGGATCATCACTCATTTCTTTGGTTCCTTTGTATAGCCGTCGACATGTTTCTCTCATCTATCAATTTTACAAAGTAATATTCTGTTTATCAACTTAGATGTTTACAGTCAATTTTACAGTTTGCTCAAAGGTGTATAGAATAATGTATAACAAAACGTATTAAAACATATTGCATGAATAAAATAATATGTGGTGGCTTCTATTCAAGTATATCATCATCACAAATATAACTTTTATCATTTTGTTAGTATACCTCTATTATGTAATCTATATGATCGAAGGTGGAGTTTAAAAAAATCGATCAAAATCAACAAATATTTACGTTGATTTTTATCCAATGTTTGCATCATTATCGTGTGTAAAATTGTCACTCATTTCTCAAATAAACACTCATTTCTCGACGCCCCTTAATGTGCCTACTATAATCGCGCGGGCACCCTTTCGAACCATTTGGGCGGACGATTTTGGCGGGCTAATCGGCGAGCCCATACCATATAGGGGGGCTTTGCCCCCGTTAACCCCCTTACGGGGGAAACCCCCGTACACCCCTCGATTACGGGGGAAACCTTTACTGGGTTTTGCTTCACACAGGGGCAAAGCCCCCGTTAACCCCCCCTTACTGGGTTTTGCTCCACTTTTTCTAAAAGTGGATAAAAATGGATTGTCACTCATTTCTCAAATAAACACTCATTTCTCGTCGCCCCATATAACTCGAGTGTGCCTACTATAATCGCGGGCGGGCCCGCTTTTCTCTCGTCTGTTCATTTTCGAAACTATATTGTTGGGGGATTGTACTATGCGCGGGGATGATCCACAGTATACATGACAGAGTGTTTGTATTGTAGGATCAACTTTTTATAAAAGTGGAGCAAAATTACATAAATAGTTTTTCATAAATATAGTAAATATGAACCAAACATTACAGAATATTTCTTGCGACGCAATACGACAAAATTGGAATAATCATACTGACGATGGTATTACTAACTCACCATTATACGAGATTATCTGGAGTGATTGGGAAAACAAATATACCGAATTTACAAAAAATATATTTTATCCTTTATTGAAAAAATTTGTGATGGGAAACAATATTGGACGGATTGAACCATACGAACGGCAATATTATGTAATACAAGAAAATGAGAATATGCTTATTCTAAAAGGTCTGGGCAATGATGACCGAAAACACGTTCATTTATTATGTGATAAAATTGGATTACACCACAAGAGTGTGCAAAAAAAGAAAAACAAACATTTGTGGATATACAAACCAACTGTATGGTTATGGGAATATACTGAAAAAAATCCACATTCAAAAAGTGAAGAATATTACAAAAAACGAGATTTTGAAAAACAAATAAAAAAACAACAATTGAAGGAAAAATTAAGCAGAAGATACTGTTGTGTATGTGAACAAAATGGTTGGGAAACTGAATTATTTTGTAGTGTTTATATTAGAGGTTTATATTGCAACGATTGTCTTGAAACGACAAGTGATGATGGTGGAGGAAAATTATGTGACCATAAATTTGAACCATTATAAACAAATCTTTAAATTTCGTGTTCTGTTAGATGGTTTCCTTAATGTGCCTACTATATGCCGGTTTTTCTCTCGTCTGTTCATTTTCGAAACTATATTGTTGGACGACAGAATGTTTGTATTGTAGAATTATACACTTTCGGTTTGAAAAGCGCGTGGTAACTGTCGCCATTACACCTTTTCTCATTTCCAACACCGAGTTTTTTTATTTTTTTTAGTTTTCTTAGTTTTCTTTTTTTTCTTTCCTCCTCCTCTCGTTTTATTTTCATTAAAATTTGCTTTTGTGCTTCTGTATATTGTTTCTTTTATAGAATTTTGTCTATCATCTGGAACATAACCTATATCGTCCAATTCATTTTTAATTCGTGCGGTCCTTGCCAGAGTTCTTCTTTTTTCATTAAATTGTTCTATTTTTTCGTGTAATTGTGGAAGTAGTTTATTAGCATTATATTTTGTCTTGAAATAAGTTATCACCTTATCTGTTTGTAACCATTTTTGAAACTCGTTTATTATTAAATTTATATCAGTTTGTTGGTAGTCGTCGTCGTATCCAGGATTGAACCCATCTAAATTGTAAATTAGGTCATGACAATTTGCGTCGTCTCCCAAATCAAAACCTATAAAAAACTTATAAGCTTCAATTATATATTCATCGTTTAACCCTCTGGTTAAGTAATATTTTCCACTAAGCAATAAGTCATCAAATATGTCTCTATTGTTTTGAATAAATATTACGAATTTTATTCTGTCATCATTGAATTTCGGTATCGTAATCATATAATATAATATTACAATAAAATCGGCGTTTGCCGAAGGCACTAACGAGGAAATGTAAAATCGTGTAAAAAAAAGAAGGTATCGAGTGTGCTATTTTTCTCTCAAAAGTGTCTATTTGTCCCATTCGATGATATACATAGTGGAACGACTCGTGTCTCTCCAGCTTTGTTTTTGAATCTCATCTTCTATGACGTCTTTTTGAATACGTTTCAAATACCATTTTGCGTTTAGTCCAGATTTAACGATGATGTTTGGTCTAATATCCATCTTGTATGCCAGATCCAAAACCATATCGAACGTAAACGACTTGTCTATTCCTGCAGCACCAACGCACCCCTCTCCGTCTGCGGGATGAATGTTTGAGCTCTTATATCCAACATCAACCCCCTCTCTTTTCTCTATTTTTTTTACGTGGTCCATTGTTTGTTTCAAGTGCATCAAATAAAAGTATTTGTTTCATTTTTGTTTGTGTTGCATACAAAAATGAATATACTACATTTTTATATTCAGCGTCAAAGTAAAATATAATTATACACCTTTGTAACAGTTGCCAATTCACATTCAAAGACGCCAGACGCTATACCTTCGGGAGGGTCGGCGTTTGAAATGGTGTAAAACGAATTTCTCAAAAGATGAGTTGTGAGTTGTTTCCAAAAAAATCGTCGTAACTAAAACTGGTATAAAGGCTTGGATTTATACCTTTGAATATGTCGTCGTTGTTTTTAAAGTCCGCGCTTTCGAATTGTCCGTATTGACGCTTCAAAGATGTCATTTTTTTGTTCTTCAAACTTTGTTTTTTACCACCCCTCCTTTTTTTTGTATGATGACGGCTAAGCCTTCTTCTTGATTTCATTATAATAATTGTTTATAAAAAAATATAAAAGCAAATCAAGGTAAATCAAGGCAAAGCAATAAATCAAACCATGTCACAAATCAACTCGCGACCTCCTCTCCCCCCCCCAAAAACGCAATAGTATTTTTTCATATCGTCGTCGACGACCACCGGATTAATCCCAAAAAGGATGATGCGAATAGATTCTAATTCGTATACCCGATTCTTAACAATCGCAGAGTCAATTATCTTGTTGTAAACCACCGCCCAAAAGTCATATCGTCCCTTCATTTTTATTAAGTTTTTGAATGAACGATTGTCTTCAAAAACGTTTCAATTTTTTACGCGTTGCTCATTATATCGTTTGCGATGAGGCGCTTGTTGTCCTGAACCGACGTTACGTAGTTGTCAATCGTCGATGAAACGCCGACCCCATCCACAACCCCCGAAAATTTCCCCATCGTGAACCGCTCGACGAAAACATTCTTGGTTTGGCCGATCCGGTGGCACCTGGCGATCGCCTGGTCTTCGACGGCCGGGTTCCAGTGCGGGCTTACGAAGTAGATCTCGCTGTAAAATTCCTGCAAGTTCAGTCCCTCGCAACCGGTTTGAATCTGCAAGATCAATGCGTCGTTCTTCTCCGCGAGAATTTCGTTCCGTTTTTTGGTTCTGCCGTCGAAGCGAACCACCTTCGTCATGCCGCCCGCGACGAGTCGTTGGTAGATCGCGTCGATCTCTCCCCGAAAGTGGCAGAATATCAGCTTGCCGCATCCGTTGTCCTTTTTTTTGATGATGGCCTCGACGACCTCGTCGATCTTGCTGCTCTGTCCCATCGCCTCGTCGTAGTATCTCCCATGCTCTTCTTCGAGACGCAACGACTTCTGGATCAGGCTGGGCAGAACGCACATTTGCCTGGCCTTTGTTAACAGCGAAAGATAGTTGTCTCCCCCCGATAGCAGCCTGCGCTTGACGATGGGCGGCATGTTTGCGAACCCAAAGTTGGAGTGAATTTCGGCCGACAGTTCGTATTCGTTTTTATTTTTCCACGGAATTTCATTTTTATTGGCGGACATTTCGGGAAGGCGAATCCCGACTTGCTGCTTGGTTCTCTTGAGGATGAACGAACTCGCAATCGCTGGGATATTTGCTGAGTCGGTATAAAAGCTCGCGGGCAGACCGAGGACGGAACACAGGTTGTAAAAGTCGCGCTTCTTGTTCTGGACCGGGGTCCCGGAAACGAGCCAGCGGATCTTGGACCTGAGCGACTTGGCTCCGGCGTGACGCGAATTCTTGTTCCTCAAGTGGTGGGCTTCGTCGAAGACGATTCGGTTCCATTCAACCTTTTCAACCTTTTCAACCTTTGAGAAAGGTTGAGCCAAATCAACCTTTGAGAAAGGTTGAGCCAAATCGCTGTCTACCAAATCGGTGTCGATTTTTGCTCCACACTGAGGCAAAGCCCCCGTAACCTCCCCCTTAGTGGGTTTTGCTCCACACTGGGGCAAAGCCCCCGTAAACCCCCCCTTAGTGGGTTTTGCTCCACTTTTTTTAAAAGTGGATAAAGTGGATAAAGTGGATAAAGTGGAAGAAATCGCTGAATACGTAGTGATGACGATGAACGAAGACTCGAGCTGTTCTAACGTAATTTTTTTTTTGTTGGCCCCGTGATAAATGATCGACTTGTGACCGGTAGTTTTGTATATTTGTTGATACCACTGGTCGATGAGGATTGGCGGCAACACGATCAGCGTTTTGGGCATCATGTTTGAGACAAACGTCCCGATCATCGTTATGGTCTTTCCAAGCCCCATCTCGTCCGCGATGAATCCTCCGCGGACCCCACCCAGAGGGTTTTCGCAAGTCTCGTTGTCGACGCACCATTTGACGCCGTCGATTTGATATTGTTTGTGATCGAGCTTCGCATGATCGAGATATTCCGTGAACTTGATAGACATTTTTAAAAGTTTTTGAAATATGATAAAATGAAAAAAAGCATTCAATTTTATCGCTTTAAAAAAAAGCGAGCAAAACAACTGTTGATTTTTAAAGCGATTTGCTCCACTTTTGTTAAAAGTGGATTTTTATAAATTATTTGTTTTGTTTTTTTATTTACGTTAGATTTTACCCCCGCCCCCCATATACATTTCATAAGCAAGCGGAAAAAGTATAACCCTATACCTTTTGAAAAGGTATAACCAAATTGCATCGATTTTTTAAAGCGATTTGCTCCACTTTTTTTAAAAGCGATTGTTAAAACTGGAAGTCGTCGTCGTCATCGCTGTCGGTATCGTAGTCGGCCCATCTCATAGGGGTGGCCCTGACCAATTTAGGGATCTCAAGTGCCGCCGCCGGCTTATTGAGGGCCGCGGCGTAGCTGACGATGTCGCCGTGAACCACCTCCGCGACGGTCTGGATCTGGTCGTCGTCATCGTCAAACTCGAGCGCGGCAAACTGGTTCGTTGCCGCCGCCTTGGTGACGACGACGACGGCCGCCCTTTCTTCAACCGGTTTAATGTAACACTTTTTGTTGTTTTCCTTTTTTTTGAGCATCTCGCAGTATTTTATCGTGTGTCCCGCCCCCTCGCAATATCGGCACTTGAGGGCCAACAGGGTCGGGCAGACGACCCTCTTCCTGTCGGTGCTTTTCACGAAGTGACTGTTGTATACGCTGGCGGGCTTACCGGCATCGAAGCAAACCTTGCATTTAGACATTTTGTAAACTTTGAACTTTTTTAAAACCAATTAGTATAAAGAAAAAGCATTCATTTTTTTTTATTCTGTGCTTAAAAAGGTGCAGAGTAAAAATTTATAACGGGGTAAAAATTTATAACGGGGTAAAAATTTATAACGGGGTAAAAATTTATAATTTCCTTGTTCGGTTCTTCTTTTTCTTCTTCTTTTTGGTCTTCTTCTTTTTGGTCTTTTTCTTGCCCCCTTTGTGAACTTCTCTCAAAATATCGTCGAAATCTTTCCAGATCACGATCTCACTTGCTCCCTCTAGGTCGTCGACAGTGTATTTGTCTCCATCTTTCAAGTTTGTCGAGTCGATGATAGTCCCGTCGTAATCGTCGCCAAAATATTTCATAACGAGGTTATGGTATCGTTTGTTCGCAAGGCCGCCCGAGTATTGTTCGTCTGGGTTCAAAATGTCATGAACGTCACCGACAAAACCGCCTATCTTTTGTTCGATCATCTCGCGAACGCGTCCGTCCCCGATGTCCAATAGTTTCGGCTGTCTCTTGAACTCGTACTTGACGTGAACGTCGCCGTATTCCTTGCCGTATGCTGGCGTCAATGCAAACCATTGCAGTCCCGACATTTCGCTGACTGGTTTATACTTGAAAAACTGTTTGTAGACGTGCTCCATAAAAGAAGAAAAGAAGAAAAGAAAACGTAAAAAAATGAAATCAATTTGTAAATGATGCTACATGTAAAACAAACAACGACGACTTGAACAATGAGCGTAAAAACACTTGTGATTCCTCGCGTGTTTGAGAACATAACGAAGGCGCAAATATGGAGGGTCCTTGAAGAGCTGAACATTGGAGCAATCGACCGCATAGATTTAAAGAAGGGGAGGGGGGATAAATTCAATCGGGTGTTCATCCATTATAAGGAGTGGTATAAAAATGAGAATTCGACAATCGCGTTGGAACGGTTGACGAGCGGGAAAGATATCAAGGTGATTTACGATTCGCCTTGGTTCTGGAAAATATCCACTTTTAATCCACTTTTATCCACTTTTAACAAAAGTGGAGCAAAATCAACCTTTGAGAAAGGTTGAACCAAATTCACTTTTAAAAAAAGTGGAGCAAAATCAACCTTTGAGAAAGGTAGTGTTATTTATATTTTTTTCGCAAGGTCATGAAAAGCAATTTTATTCACAACGACGGCGTTATGAAAAGTGGATAACATTCGATTTTGCTCCACTTTTTTTAAAAAGTTGATTGGATAAAAGTATATAACATTCGATTTTGCTCCACTTTTTTTTAAAAGTGGATAAAAGTATATAACATTCGATTTTGCTCCACTTTTTTTACACCTTCGCACATTGAAAACGCCCATTATTTCAAACCAAAACGATATAAACACTATTTGCTAATAATGTTTATTATGAATGTTGCCCCCCCCCCATTTATCGTGTCATATAACACCGCTGTTAGCAATTGCTGGTTATTTAGCATATCCTAAACAACTTCGCATAAATCCAACATTGTTATATTTCTTGTCTGTTATCCATAACGGTTTGTTAGTTGCGTTTAGTGCTTGGACTTTCATATCATTATCACAAATATTATATAACGATGGGATAGTATTACAATCTAATTATTATTTTCAAAATCCGCAGTTTGATACAGTTATATATTGGTTTTACATTTCCAAATATTATGAGTTCTTTGATACCTTTTTGCTATACCTCAACGGTAAATCGCCTATATTTCTTCAAAAATACCATCATATAGGAGCGGTCATATGTTGGCACTTAACATATGTGTATAAGGTAGATTGTGTTTGGATACCAAGCATCGCAAACTCGTTCGTCCATACGATAATGTATTCATATTATTTGGGGTGTTTGTTGAAAATCAATCAAGTTAGGTTTATCAAAAAATATATAACAACTCTACAATTGTGTCAGTTGTTTTCCACTATGTTATCGTGTAATGTTTTATACACACAAGTTGAAACAACTATGAATGTATATTTGATGTGGATTGTTAATGTTTATAATATTGGACTACTCGTATGTTTCATAGAGTTTTACAACCGAAATTATATAGAACACAAGACGAAATAATGGGCGTTTTCAATGTGCGAAGGTGTAAAAAGTGGATTAAAGTAGATAACAATCGATTTTGCTCCACTTTTTTTAAAAAGTTGATTGGATAAAAGTATATAACATTCGATTTTGCTCCACTTTTTTTAAAAAGTGGATAAAAGTGGATTTTTTAAAAGTGGATATATAATATAATGAACAACACGAATTATGGGACATCAAGTTTAGCGAACAACTCCGGTTGGAACAACACTGCCCTAGGAGCATATTCGCTGTATAACAACGAGGACCCTAGCTGCAACGTCGCTGTCGGCAGCAACACTCTTTATTATAACACGACGGGCGATTACAATACCGCCGTGGGCGCGGGGTCGATGTGCAACAACACTACTGGAAGTTTGAACACCGCAGTTGGTTCGAGTGCTTTAGAAGGAACAGTAAGCGTTGGCGTTGGCGATGAAAATGTAGCAATCGGCGCCCAATCGTTATATGCAAATCAAGGATATGGCAACACGTCTGTGGGAACGTATTCGATGTTGAACAATGTGGATGGGTCTTTGAACACCGTAATTGGATACAGGGCTGGAGAAGCATTAAGTACATCTGGAAACAACAATGTTCTCATTGGAGCTCATGCGGATACAGGATTAAGCAATACAATCGTGTTGAATGCTACCGGAATTCCTTTTCCATCTCCAGAAAATACAACAAGTTCTTGTTTTTTCGTGAACCCAATAAGATATTTTGATGCGAGTGGTGTCCAAAGTTGGGAAGTGATGAGCTACAATACAATTACAGGTGAAGTTACGCACGGTCCTGGCGGAGGCGGTGGAGGTGGTGGAGGAAATGTGCCCACAGGAACGAATTGGGGAGATTATTTGTATTGGGATCCAAATACACAAATGTGGTCTGTCGGCGATCAAAAGATTACTCTTGGATCAAACGCAGGGCAAATTAGGCAACAATCTTATGCTGTTGCGATTGGCTTTCAAGCAGGATATCAAGATCAAAGTGGCGGCGCAATCGCGATTGGATTGAGTGCTGGTTTTAATTCGCAGCAAGCTAGTGCAGTTGCGATTGGTGATAGTGCTGGTTTTAATTCGCAGCAAGCATATGCTGTTGCGATTGGAGCGAGTGCTGGTTATAGTGAACAAGGAGCTAGTGCTGTTGCGATTGGCTTTCAAGCAGGATATCAAGATCAAAGTGGCGGCGCAATCGCGATTGGAGGATACGCCGGATACAATGGGCAACTAGGTGGTGCTGTAGCAATTGGTCCTTATGCAGGCGAAAACAATCAAGGAGAAGCTGCGGTCGCGATAGGATACAATGCTGGAAATACAAACCAATCAGGGAACACTGTTGCAATTGGATCGAGTGCAGGACAATCGGATCAACAAGATTCTGCTGTAGCAATTGGTCAAAAAGCTGGTCAACAAGGACAACAAGAAAATGCAATTGCGATTGGTCAAGTTGCTGGGGCATACAATCAAGGCACTCAATCGGTCGCTATAGGTTTTGAGGCAGGAGTAATAAATCAAGGAGCCTATGCAGTTGCTCTAGGTAACGCAGCAGGTCAATCGTTTCAATCAACTTATGGGGTTGCGATAGGTAGTTCTGCAGGCAATTCAACACAAGGATATGCAGCAATTGCAATAGGAGAAAGCGCTGGTCAACAGACACAAGGAACAAATGCCGTTGCAATTGGACAAGCAGCTGGTAAATATGGCCAATCAACAAATGCAATTGCGATTGGTTATTTAGCGGGTAATTCTAATCAGGGTTATAACTCACTTTCGTTGCTAGATCCAGATAGCCCTTTGGCGATTGGAACATATGCTGGTCAATTTAATCAGGGAATATATGCAATTGCAATTGGGTATCAAGCTGGGCAAAGTAATCAAGGGAACTATGCAATTTCGATAGGTAAATGGGCTGGTCAAACAAACCAAGGTAAAAATTCAATTTCGATAGGGTTTTATTCGGGTCAAAATAATCAAGGAGTAAATGCAATTGCAGTAGGATACCTAGCTGGTAAATCCAATCAACCAGCCAATACGATTATGTTGAATGCATCTGGCGCTGAATTAAATGGATCAACATCATCTGCGTTTTATGTGAACCCGGTAAGAAGCGATGGCAACACAAATAATGTACTAACATACAATACAGGAACAAACGAAATTACCTACAATTCCGGCAAAACCTTTATAATCGATCATCCAACAGACGATAACAAATATTTGGTCCATGCATGTTTGGAAGGACCCGAATCGGGAGTTTATTATCGAGGCGAAGGAGAAATTGTAAACAACGAGACAACTACAATCATGTTGCCCGATTATGTGGGCAAATTCGCAACAGATTTCACTGTTCAATTGACGACTATATACACTGGAAACAAGAACCAAACATTCCAATCCACGCGCGTAGAAGAAGGTTCGTTTAAGGTATATGGCGACAACGGAAAGTTTTTCTGGTTGGTCCAAGGCAAGCGCGGAGACGTAGACGTAGAACCACTGAAATCGAATACAGTCGTTAAAGGCGACGGACCGTATACGTGGATATCAACCTTTCATAAGCAAGCGGAAAAGGTATAACCAAATCGCATCGATTTTGCTCCACTTTTTTTAAAAGTGGATTTTGCTCGCTTTTTTTAAAAGCGATTTGCTCGCTTTTTTTAAAAGCGATTTGCTCCACTTTTTAAAAAGTGGAAAGGTGTAAATTTACTAATATGAATATCTGTTGTTTTCCGAGATATTACATTTTGCAATTTGTATACAGTATCATCTGTATTTGGAATAGGACCTAATTTATACCACAGATTAGTATTGTGATCCAATTGCATATCTGTAACGATTTTGGCATCATGAATACAATAAAAAATGCTGTATATTTTTGAATTATTATCATTTGATTTGACAAATGACCAATCAAACAAGTGTGAATTTGGATGAGTATATTTATCCATTACATCCTATTCGGGTTATTTTTATGTTGTTTTACACCTTCTTCGCACATTGAAATCAACCTTTCATAAGCAAGCGGAAAAGGTTGATTTTTACACCATTGCACATTCTAAACGCCGACCCTCCCGAAGGTATGGGGTCGGTCGTCTTTGAATGTGCTTTGGCAACGGTTACTTTGCAACCGATAAATCTCCTTTGTTATATTCGGTAATCCAGCTTTGCTGGATTACGATATATAAAATCGGCGATTGAAAGGTGCAAAGGTGTAAAAAGTGAAAGGGCTTAAAGCTATCTCTCCATATATAGTAACATTTCTCTATGAACTTATCAAAAGAACAGCAAACAGCATTCGATAAATATATTGATGGTCACAATATATTTATAACGGGTCCTGGGGGATCCGGTAAATCTGAGCTGATCCGCAGGATCTACGAGCACTCGACGCGGACCCAAAAAGAAATTCACGTCTGCGCGCTCACGGGTTGCGCGGCGGTCCTGTTGAACGCGAATGCGAAGACGATCCACTCCTGGGCCGGGATAGGACTGGGAACTGGGACAATCGACCAACTAATCTTGAAGATCAAGTCGAACAAATATTCGAAAAAGATGTGGAGGCAGACGGAACTCCTCGTAGTCGACGAAGTGAGCATGCTGTCTCTCAAGCTGTTCGACGCGTTGAACCAGATAGGTAAGGCGGTGCGCGGCAACAACAGGCCATTTGGTGGGATCCAGGTGATATTTTCCGGCGATTTCTATCAGCTTCCGCCCGTGGGAAACAAGGAGGACAAGAACACGATGCGATTTTGCTTTGAGAGCGATGATTGGAACTCTATCTTCCACCGCGACTGCCAGATCCAACTTCTAAAGATATTTCGACAAAAGGACAAGAGCTATGCGTCCCTGCTGAATCAAGTGCGAGAGGGGAAGATCAAGAGAAAGACGATCGAGTTGCTTCAAAGCCGCGTCATTACTACCCCTGCAGAAGACACAAATACCTCCGCAATCGAGGGGTGTACGGGGGTTTCTTCCGCAGACGACAAAAATACCTCCGCAATCGAGGGGTGTACGGGGGTAAGGGTTTCCCCCGTAAAAACAAAGTTGTTTCCTACGAAGAACCGAGTCGAAGTGATAAACAGTAGTGAGATGTGCGAATTGAACGGCGAAGAACGCGAATATGTGGTGAAGTTCAAAACGGACCCCGACAAAAAGGGCGTATACACGGACAACGAGATCAAGTTCGAGCTCGAATATCTGTCGAACAACCTGATCTGCGAGAGGAAGATGAAGTTGAAGGTGGGAGCACACGTGATGTGCGTAGCGAACATGCAGCACGAAAAGGGCGAAAGAGGGCTCGAGATTTGCAACGGGAGCCAGGGCACAATAATGCGTTATTGTCAAGTAACCGGGTGCCCCGTGGTGAAATACAACAGCGGCATCGAGATGGTGATGACGAGGCATCTCTGGTCGAGCGAGAAAATCCAAGGGATCGGCGTATTGCAGGTCCCCCTGATACTTGCGTGGGCGCTGACGATCCACAAGTCGCAGGGGTCCACGCTGGATGCGGCCGAGATAGACGTGGGGAGCGGGATATTCGAGTGCGGACAGACCTACGTCGCGCTCTCGAGAGTGAAGAGCCTGGAGGGGCTGTTCCTCTCGTCCTTCGACGTGACGAAGATCAGGATCAATAAAAAAGTGAAGGATTACTACGAGGCCCTCACATTGTATCAGGATAAGGCGGCAGAAATATTCGTCCCGGTGATCAACGTCTAAGGAAAGGGTCTTGAGAGTTTTATTTGAAATTGTCAACAATTGTTGAATATAGATTACAATGACATCACAACAATTAAAAAATTGTGTTTGCTTAATTAATATTGGTTACGTTGTATCTATCTAAATCTTCCCTCTTTATCTTTTTTTATACTTTTGGTTGCGCTTGGTCGTCGACTATGATTTCTCTAAAAGGTAGCAGCGGGGGGACTTCGTGCTCCACTCGGCGCTGATTCTCGTAATTGTAATTCATTATGTAGGCCCTAATTTTTTCGTATATGTCGTTGGATTGTCTGTCGTAACTCATCGAGTATTCTTCGTGGTCGTCGTTCAAGAGGCTCTTCACTACGTCTTCGAACGTTATTCCAAGGCCCGTCAAATTCGTTGCGATTTGAGTCGCGCTGGGCGCGACGAACTCCTCCTCCTCCTCATCTTGATAAAGGAAATCCTCCTCTTCGTCGATGTCGTAGTCGAAGTCGTCGAGTTCCTCATTTAACACGCGCTGGAACAACCAGCGCATCCCCTTCAAGCAAAAGTCTTCGTAATCTTCCTCTTCTTCCTCCTCTCCATCGTCGTAATAATCGTCGTCATTCAACTGAACTTTCTCCACTTCGGCCATTTCCGCGCGACAATTCGGGCAACTGAATCCGTTGTGTGCGACGTTTTGCATCAAGCACTTTGCGTGAAACTTGTGTCCGCACTCGGTGGTGACGCAATTGCGAGTGAGGTCGATTTCGTCCATGCAGATGGGGCACTCCACTACTACTTGTCCGGAATCACATTCATCATAATCTTTGTTGTTTGAATATCGGGGAAACATATTGAATAAGTTGTTGTTAAAGTTTTGATAAGTATATAAATAAATAAAGAAATCGTTTCAATTTTTTCCTTTACAAACGAACTTGTAATTTATATTATTGAAAAAAGACTTAAATACTTATACAGAATAACTCTGTAGAGTAGAGTGGCGCAGAGGAAGCGTGTCGGACCCATAATCCGAAGGTCGGAGGATCAAAACCTCCCTCTACTATTCAATTGTATAATTCGAACAAATTATACGATTATCAAGTTAAGAATAAATAAGTAGTCGATTTTACTCCACACGGGGGCTAAACCCCCCTTACTGGATTTTGCTCCACTTTTTTTAAAAGTGGATAAAATTGAAACACTTTTTATATATTTGGTTTAATAACAATCAGTTAAAAAAAATGAACAACACCAGTTTGTACATCCCCCACGTGTTCGACAACATCAGCGAAGAGAGGGTCGCGACCGTATTCGCAAAGTATGGCCAGGTGTCAAAGGTCGACTTCGCCAAAAAGGACGGCAATAACTACAAGTCCGCGTACATCCATTTCAAGGAGTGGAACAACGACGAGGACGCGATTGGGTTCCGTGTCGAGCTGTCCGTCAACAAAAAGGCCCGCGTCGTATACGACAAGCAGTGGTTTTGGATCGTTCTCGAGTATAAAAAGAGGCCGACCACGCCCGACAACAGTCCAAAAATAAAAAACAACAAAAAATACAAAAACACATCGAAGTCATTGTTGAGGGAGGTAGCGAGGAACTTGGAGAAGGGGTTTGAAAATGAAACTAGGGCCCAGATGGCGGAGGTCGAAAAGATTATGCCCGTCGAGTCGATGAATTTGGTCGACGTGAGCTACGTAAAGTTTCTGGAAGAGCAAAACGCATCGCTTTTCAATGCGCTAATGTCTCGCGAACAAGTAAACAAAAAGTTCGACCGCAGTTTGAAAAGAGATTAAAAAAAAGATTAAAAAATAATAAAAATTAGATAGTTAACAAATAGTAAATAACAAAAACAGTTTTTTTTGTTATTGTATATAAATGACTGACTATTACCAACAAACATACGGTGACGCGAGAAATACTGCTGTACAAAATATACAAGATGCGAACTATCAATCTAAATTGTTTGCCGCCGAACAGGCAAGAAAAAATGCAATATACAACCAAGACCCAAATAAAATTATGAGGACCGGCAATCAAATTGGAAATATTAGCGCAAATCTACAAAAGCAACAACGAAGGTTAGGATACATCGATGCCTCAAGAGAAGAGTTTAGTGGCGACCCAGAAGATTACATAGCGCCTCCACAACCTAACAAATTTAAAAAGTTATTTGGAGGTTCAAAGAAACGGAAATCGAAAAAACGCGGACGAAAAACAATGAAAAAACGCGGACGAAAAACAAAAAGAATGCGCGTATAAATAATATTTGCTTACAATAAAGAAGATATGTCGACAAAAAAAAACAGATTAAGAAAAAACACTTACACGAGGCGACAAAAGACCAAGATCGCCGAACAAATATACGACATTAGCGACAAGGACGTCGAAGAAGATTACAAAAAATTGGTGGAAATAGGGTGCGAGTATCACAAGGCGCTGAGTCAAATTGGCAACAAGGTCGTGAACAAATACACGTCCACTGAGCGCTTGAACACCGTCGGGACCAAGGGCATAAATTTCTACGACGCGTGGTTCAACAGGAGTTCCTTAAAGAAAGAAAAATATGTGAAAAAATTCATAGATTTTTACAAGAGGACCAATCGCAGTTACCCCGAAATAAAGGTCATGTTCCGTCTGTCCAACCTGTATTACTCCGCCGTTTCCATATTCAAGCCGTTAATTGCGATGGACGTCTATTGCAGATATCAACCGAAGTGCGTGCTGGATTTCACGATGGGATGGGGAGGCCGACTCGTCGGCGCCTGCGCCCTCAACGTCCCCAAATACATCGGCGTCGACTACAACAAGAACTTGAAGGCGCCTTACGGAAAGTTGAGCCGATTCTTGAAGAAGAATTCCACCACGGAGATCCAGCTTTTTTTCCAGGATGCGCTGAGCGTCGACTACTCCAAGTTCGACTACGACTTGGTCTTGACGAGCCCCCCCTATTACAACATCGAGACTTACGGAGGAAACAAGCAACAGTCGAAGGACGATTGGGACGCAAATTTTTACGTCCCGATTTTCCAAAAGACGTACCAACACTTGAAGAGAGGGGGGCATTATTGCTTGAACATACCGGTCGAAGTTTACGAGAATGTGGCACTGAAGGTGTTGGGGAAACCGCACGAGAAGATTCCGCTGCCAAAGTCAAAGAGGACTGCGACGGAGTCGTATCACGAGTACATATACGTTTGGAAGAAACATTAATAAAACATATTAGAAACATTTTATTATCATTGTATATAATAAAATGAGGTTCCTTTTGTTTGCTTCAATGTTTGCGATCGCTTTCAGCGCCGACAAAATGCTAGGGTTTGTCGACGAGAGAGATGTTTGGGATCATTTCTACAATTTTCAAGAGACATATGGCAAGACGTATGATGATGCCTTCGAATTGGAGGACCGGTTTACGATCTTCCGCGAGAACGTGCAAAAGATTGCCGCTCACAACGAGGCGGCGAACCAAACGTTCACGATGGGCGTGAATCAGTTCACCGACCTGACGGAGGATGAATTCAAGAGCAAGCACATCGGCGGGTTGTTAAGGAACGTCAAATCTGGAATCGGGTCCACAAGCTGTTCTGCCTTTACCAGTTCTTCGAAGGTGGTTCCCGATGCGGTCGACTGGCGGACCAAGGGTGCTGTGACGCCCGTCAAGGACCAGGGGCAGTGCGGCAGTTGTTGGTCGTTCTCGGCCTCCGGTGCGATCGAGGGATCTAATGCCATCGCGACGGGCAAGCTCGTGAGTCTTTCGGAGCAGGAGCTGGTGGATTGCGCGGGGCTCCGGTATGGGAGCAGGGGGTGCAGCGGCGGGCTGATGGACGGGGCCTTCAACTTCGCGATCGACAAGGGGTTGTGCACCGAGGCGAGTTATTCTTACACGTCGGGTGTTTCGACGACGGGTGGGACCTGCCAGACGACGTGTCAGGCCGCTGTGAAGGTCGCAGAGTGCTTCGACGTGAAGGCGGGCGACCAGCTCGCGCTCAAGGAGGCAGTTAGCGTGCGCCCGGTTGCAATCGCGATCGAGGCCGATACCAAATACTTCCAGTCGTATTCCAGCGGGATTCTAACGGGGACTTTGTGCGGGACCACGTTGGACCACGGGGTCCTGATCGTTGGATACGGTGAGGAGAGCGGGCAAAAATATTGGCTGGTCAAGAACTCGTGGGGGACCACTTGGGGAGACGCGGGATATGTGAAGATCGCGCGCACAGAGAGTTCGAGCGATGACGGTGTCTGCGGGATTGCGATGGAGGCGTCATTTGTTACTGTCGCCGTACAAACTGTTACCGTATAAAATGTGATTTCTTCCACTTTTTTACACCTTTGCGCATTGAAAATGCGCATTGAACTGTTACTTTTCGCTGATGAAAACGCCCCAGAATGGGCGTTTTCAAAGAGAAAAGGTGTAAAAGTGGATAAAAAATTAGTATTTGATTTTCCAGCGGAATAAGAAAAAAATTGAAACAAAAACATGTTTGATAGAGAATGGTATTAGTAACAAATACAACAAAATGACTTCGATCTATATTCCCCGCATTGGCATTAACACTGACGAGATTTCGATGCAGATCGTTTTCGAGAATCTCCTAATTGGGAGAGTGAGTCGCGTTGACTTTGTCCCAATCGATTCGAACACCCGAATGAAGAAGGCGTTTGTTCACATGAGCGAGTATTACGACACCGAAATTGCGTTTGAGATCAAGGATGCATTCAACAACAACATCGCATATCAGTTGTATCCCGATGTCGACAGTCGCCATTACTGGATCCTGTTGAAGAACAAGTGCCCAATCCCCGAAACGACTTTGAACGTTCACCAGCTCGCCGAGAATCACCGCATCTTGGAAGAGGTCGTTTTCAAGCAAACGGAACAAATCGACGGACTTCAGCGGTCGAATGAGCGAATGGCCGAACAAATCGAACGATTGCAACAGACATTAGAACAATTTCTTGGACATACGACCATGAGCGAGAAACAGTTTAAAATGTTTGTTGACGTGTTGTATGATCACGGCACATTTGTGGACAAGGGACGCGGATGCCTATTTAAGGCTTACAGACAACAAAATGAGGACACTGCCGATATTCAGGATTCCGATTGGAAGTTGAACAACGTAAATAATTCGCTGTTTATCCCCGAAAATCTTGATGACACTGACGACGAGATGCCGGCGCTCATCCCAATCGAGGAGTCGTCTGCGATGCGTTTCTTGGAAGAGGAAACACACCCCAGCGACTTGAACGCAGCACACGTCATCGTTTGCGATAACAAAGAAGATGAAACTGAGGTGGATGTGGACGACGACGGTTTTACCAAATGTTGAGTGGTGTTCGAATTGTTTGCTTTACAAAAAAATAAAAAAATATAAAAAAAAGGTTGAAACAAACCAACCTTTTTTTTACTAATCAACATATACACCATTTTTCGAATCGATCACACACACACGCACACACACTGATTTTATCAGAAGTGAAAATCACACTGGACAACCGCACAAAACGCGAGATAAGAATGAGTCGAGTCTGTTATACTCAACGTAAATATCGTGAAGAACCGTATCTACCATCTTGTTAATTCTTGCAAATAATATTTTGTTCCTTTTGTGATTTTTGTGCATTTATATATAGGAAAATATATTATTATTTACAAAAAATATGATTGGTTTATATCACATTTTGCTCCACTATACCTTTGGGAATCAACCTTTTCCGCTTGCTTATGAAAGGTTGAGCCAAACCCATTGCGATTTTGCTCCACTTTTTAAAAAAGTGGATTTGGAAAAGGTATAACCAAACCCATTGCGATTTTGCTCCACTATACCTTTGGAAAAGGTATAACCAAATACATTGCGATTTTGCTCCACTTTTTTTAAAAGTGGATTTGGAAAAGGTATAACCAAATCCACTTTTTTACAATCGATTTTGCTCCACTTTTTTTAAAAGTGGATAAAAGTGGATTTATTCAAACTCATATTCAATCAATGTCTTCGCATCGGTCTTCAATCGCGAATACATTGCATTTTTGATTCTCGAATACGTAAGGTCCGCCTTGAATTCGGTCCCCATTAATTTGGATGTGGCCTTATCATAAACCGTCGCGAGCATGTCGCTTGCATGAAGATCAGCTCTGTGAGACTGTTTCCATTCGAACATGACCTTTGATATCTTCATTTGAACGCGAGCCAAGAACAGAATTAAACGATCTCTGGATAATTCTACCCAAACTCCTTCGAAGGCATAGAGTATATTCGGTTTTTGAATAAACGCATGCAATGGACAATGCTCCTCAAACGAGTAAATCGTCCTGGAAAATATTTCGCTCAAGGTGTCATATATGTTGTTGACAAACAGGTATTCTATGTCCGCTGTATGAATGTGAATCTTGTCGATAAGATGGTCGAACGTATATTCGGGTGTAATCGTCGTATTCAACCAATCCTTTACGTCGACCTTCTTCTTTTTTTTGACGACCCACTTGTTTACTTCGTTCATCTTTTCTTCCAGTCGATTGTATTTTTGTGCAAGCTCGACGATCATTTTATACATAATTTTCTGCGACGGCAGTTCATCGTCATCTTCTTCGCTTTTGCATTTTTTACTGTGAGTGATTTCGCACAAGATTGAATGTTTCTCCAAGTTGGCCCTTACTTTGTAGCTTTTTCCACAGTGAATGCAATGAACATCGTTTGATTTTTTTCCAGGCAAGTCTAAAATGGAATAAATGCTCATTGTTGTTTTTTACCAATGTATGTGAAACCCTAAAAAATTTCAATTTTTTTATATACATATATAAAATGATGTATTCGCGAACCTCAATTGTATACAATGATCCTAATAAATTAATTGGCTTGCCTCCCTATTATTATCGATTGAGAAGTTGCGATACAAACTTGACGTCGAACACCCCTGCGAATCAATACCAAAGATTGAAGCTCATCCAGAACACCGTGAGAGTTGCATCGTCGCTGTATACGATGAATTTAGGGTCGTTGAGCGCTTATGCCGTCCCTGTCCAATACGGCGTTTGTTGGAACCAGATGAGCGATCGCCCAGTGCCGAGCGTGCAAAAGGCGACGATTCCCACGGGGGTCAACAATTTTTTGAACAATCGTCACAACTCTGTTACGTCGAGTCGTCCGGGGTGCCAAACACCGGGTGGGGTCGGGTGCGACATTAAGCACAACTCCTACGACCGATACTTGAACCGGATGAAGGGGAGGAGCGCGTTGAGGCGCGGTGTAATTCCGCCGGCGTTTGGAGTCCCCTACATTCCATTTAATCCGGCGTTTCCCGTTTACGGCGGCAAGACGATGAAGACGAGCATCGTGAGCGGTTGCGACTGTCCAGTATTTTTTTCGAACAACGATGCAGAGATCTACAGCGACCCGAACTACCAAGACATCAACGCGGTCAAGTTTTCGTTTGGACTTGGCATGTACGTATACGCCATGGAGGGCAGCAACACGTATTATTCAAAGGCGTTGATAACACAAGTAATAATGGACGGTGTCTTCACAGTCCAGTTCAGCGACGGGGCAACGGAAGAAAAAACGGCGGACCAACTGCGGATTTACTTCCCGTGCAATTGCGATGATGGATTAACCAGCATTTAGAGACGACGTCTACAGAACATTTGATTTAGAGAAAACAAATTATTGCGTGTTGAAAAAATAAATTTTCCTTTGAATTTATTTTTTATATTTGTATTACTTATAATATGCCCGCCAAGATTACAATGAATTTGTCAAACACTGGAAACATACACAGAATGCAATTTGAAAGTCTTTCCCGCACGCTGCTTGCTCAGGTGCCTGTTCAAAAAAAGAGTGCGACACTCAACAGCCCGATGATATCGAGAGTCCACACCGCAAGGGCTGGGTGCGGTTCGTGCGGTCACTAATTATATCCACTTTTTTAAAAAGTGGAGCAAAATCCACTTTTGGAAAAAGTGGAGCAAAATCCACTTTTGGAAAAAGTGGAGCAAAATCGCAATGAATTTGGCTCAACCTTTGGAAAAGGTTGATTTCTAAAGGTATATTTCTAAAGATATAGTATGATGAAAACGTTTAAGAAACGAAGACGACCAAAAAGACGAACAATAAAGAGGGTCTACAGAGGCGGGGTTGGTGAAAATATGTGCTCGATATGTCACGAAGAATTTATCCCAGGAGACAATGTTTATACGCACCCAGCCTGTAATAATAAATTTCATATGGATTGTATCAAACAATGGTGCAGCGGCAAAGACGATTGTCCTTGTCCAATGTGTCGCGGAACTGTTCAACCAGAAGAAATGTTTAGCTTTGAAGAACGACTATCCTCTTATAAAGAAATATGCGACAAAGAGAAAAGGGAATTGGAATTATTTACACAACAAGAAGTCGAGGACTTGGAAGACAAATTAATTGCACTCGAGCTACAACGCAATACACAAGTTACAAACCTTCAAGCACAATATAACGCGAATGATGCAAAACGTCTTGCACAATATAAGGAATTGGCAGATAGGTGTAACGCTAATTATCACAAACATGCTGCAGAATATGAGGAATTGGTAAATAAGTATAACGCGAACGATGCAAGACGTGTTGCAGAATATAACGCAAAGTTAGCA
>TBL_comb47_HYPODRAFT_10002300_pt1 | contig 23719 bp, 21 predicted proteins | sample TroBogypolimnion_40_FD_10682 | JGI IMG/M metagenome (IMG submission 10682)
GGGCAGCTGCCGCCGGAGTTGCAGGCGCGCATGGCGTGGCTGCAGGCGCGGCTGTCGCTGGAGGCGGGCCAGCCGGAGCAGACGCTCAAGCTCGTCGACGTGCTGCCCAGCAAGCTCGAGGGGGTCGCGGCGGACTTGAAGAGCGAGATGCAGAGCACCGGCGCGCTGCTGAAGGGCGAGGCGAGCTTTGCGCTCGGTCGCGAGGGCGAGGCGCTGGAGCTGTTGAAAAAATTGCGCGCGGATTTTCCGCGCTCGGACGCCGCGGTGTATTCCTACTTTGTCGAAGCCGAGCACTACGAAAAGCAGGACAAGACCGTGGAGGCCCAGCAGCTGTTCACGAAGCTCGCCGACGAATTTCCGGACAACACCTACGCCCCCTATGCGCTCTACCAGGCGGCGCTGCAGGCGGAGCGCCGCGGCCAGGACGCGAATTTCGTGGAGGCCAACCGGCTGATCGAGGACTTGGTGAAGAAGTATCCGCAGAGCGACCTGGTATTCTACGCGCGGCTCAAGCAGGGCGACCTGCTGCGTAAACTGAACCAGTTTCCGCAGGCCCAGCAGGTTTACGAGACGCTCGTGAACAACTACGTGACGCACAAGGACGTGATCCTCGCGCAGCTCGCGCTGGCGGAGTGTCACAACGCGCAATCCGCCAACGACCCCAGCCAGGCCGAACGCGCGATCGTGCTCTTCGAGCACCTGCGCGATCGCGTGGACGCGCCGGTGGATGTGCGCGTCGAGGCGGGCTTCAACCTCGGCAACCTCTACGCGCGGCGCGGTGACGCCGGGCGGGCGGAGGAGGTTTGGTGGAAGGACGTCGTGCATGAATTCCTGGTCAAGGATCCCGCGATCGCCGCGCAGCTCGGCGCGAAGGGCCGCTATTGGATGGCGCGGACGCTGCTCGAGCTCGGCGCGCTGTTCGAGTCGCAGGAAAAACTCGAGCAGGCGAAGGATGCGTACCGGCTTATCCTGGAGGCGCACCTCGCGCCGGGTGAGGAACTCGCGCAGGCGCGGCTCGCGCGCTTCCACCTGCCGGAAACGAAACGCTGAGCGCGCGCCGCCGCATGAATTCGGATTTACCCCATAGCCGGAACCCAGTCTAACTCCTCCCCCGATGTCCGTTTTTGACTTCAGTCTCTTTGCGAAAGGCGGCCCGATCATGTGGGTGCTGCTCGTGCTCGGCCTCCTGTGCCTGATGCTCGTGATCGAGCGGACGCTTTACCTGCATCGCGGGCAAATCCGTTCCACCGCCTTCATCAGCGGCATCAAGAACATCCTGGCCAAGCGCCGCATCGTCGAGGCGCTGACCGTCTGCGAGGAAACGCCGGGCCCGGTGGCGGCGGTGGTAAAGGCGGCCTTGCTGCACGCGGACGATGACGCCGACACGATGCGTTTCCACGTGCAGGAAGCGGCGATCGTGGAACTGCCCGCGCTCGAGCGCCGGCTTGGCAGCATCGCCGCGGTCGCGCAGGTCGCGCCGCTCGTCGGTTTGCTGGGCACGGTGCTGGGATTCATCACGACGTTCGTTGCGTTCGAGCGGGACTACGCCACCGCGAGCGTGCTGGCGAAGGGCATGTGGCAGTCATTGCTGTGCACGGCGGGCGGCCTGATGCTCGCGATCCCGGCGCACCTCGCGCATCACTTCCTGAGTGGCCGCGTGCGGGCGATCGTCCGCGACGTGGAGTGGTCGGGCAACGAGATCATGAAGTATCTGCTGACGGATTACCGCGGGGCGGGCCCGGCCAATGGCACGGCGGTCGAGAGCGGGGCGGGGGAGAAGCCGTGATCACGCGTCCCCTGGATCTCGCCAGCAAGCTTCGCCCGGAGCCCCGGAGCTTCGATGCGTTCTTCTACGTGAACGTGGGCGCGCTGGTTTTGTTCTTCCTCGTTTTCGGGTCGCGCTTCGTGCTGGCCCCGGGATTGGGCGTGGATTTCAAGCTGCCGGAGATGCCGGGCGCGTTGCCTGGGGCGCTGACGACGAGCACGATCAGCGTGAAAAACTCCGGGCAGATTTTCGCCGACGGGCTCCTCAGCATGGCGCAGTTGCGTGAGTGGCTGAAGGTCGAGGCGAAGAAGAACAAGCATCCCTCGCTGTTGGTGCGCATGAGCGCTGGCGTGCCGGTCTCGGTGCAGAACGAGATCGTCAGCGCGGCGCGCGAGGCGGGATTCGGTTCCAATATCACCCTGGCGGCAGAAGAGCCGGCGGGCAACGCGAGCTCGAATCGTTGATGTCATGACAACGACAGGCAGCCGGCAATACCGCTGGATCTACGCGACAGTCGGTGCGGTCGTTGTGCTCGTCTTGATTTCACTTCTCTTTCGCGCTCCCACAGCGCGGGTTGGGAAACTCGGCCCGCTGGTGACATCAGCTAATCCGGGTGCAGTTCAGCTGGTCAGCCTGAAGAGAAACGAGGCGGCGCTGACGGATCCGACGCCCCTTTTCCTGCCGACCGAGTGGAATGCCGGACAGAACGCGTTGCCTGCGAACACTCAGCGTGAGCCCGGCGGCACTTTCCAAGGGTATCCGGCCAAACTGGCATTCGCAGAGAACGATCTCAAACTGAACTTGCCGTCGCCCGTCGCTGTGCCGGCCCGGCCCGCCGATGCACTGGCGTCCGATGGGTCAATGCGTTCGATTTCCGAGCTGGGTCGGGCGGACCGAGCTTCGCCGCAACTCGTTTCCCGAAATGCCTTTGTGGAGATTCTAAAGGCGGGAAATGGCCAGCCTGTCATGGCGCAGGCGATCTGGGATGGGGCGCCGCCGGGCAAGGCCTGGCAGCCCTTGGAATTTCTTGTGGCGGTGGATGCGGCGGGCTTGGTCGGGCCGCCGGTGCTGACCGAAAGCTCGAGGGTGGGGGTGGTGGACGGATTTTTCCAGAATTACCTCGTGAAAACGCTCCACGCCGGTCAGCGGTTGGCCCCAGGATTTTATCGCGTCTGCATCGGCCCCTAGATTTTTCCGAGAAAGTGCTAGTTTGCTGTTGACGGGCAATTTTACGGCCTGCACTTTCTACCCTCTTTTTCGTTTTTTGACCCTCCCTTGGTCTGCCCAGATAGCTCAGTTGGCAGAGCACGTCCTTGGTAAGGACGAGGTCGCCGGTTCAAATCCGGTTCTGGGCTCCAGGTCAACGTCGCCCGACTTCTGCGACGTAAAAATAGGGGTCAAATTACACAGTCTAAACCGCTAACGCAAAACTCCACATGGCTAAAGGTACATTCGAACGCAAGAAACCGCACGTCAACGTCGGCACAATCGGCCACGTCGACCACGGCAAAACCACGCTCACGACCGCGATCCTCGCGGTCCAGGCGCGCAAGGGCCTCGCCGAGGTCAAATCCTACGCGGACATCGCGAAGGGCGGAACCGTGCGCGATGCCTCCAAGATCGTGACGATTTCGGTGGCCCACGTGGAGTACGAGTCCGACAAGCGCCACTATGCGCACGTCGACTGCCCCGGCCACGCTGACTTCGTCAAGAACATGATCACCGGTGCCGCCCAGATGGACGGCGCGATCCTCGTCGTCTCCGCCGCCGACGGCCCGATGCCGCAGACCCGTGAGCACATCCTCCTCGCCCGCCAGGTCGGCGTGCCGAAGATCGTGGTGTTCCTCAATAAGGTCGACCTCATCGACGACAAGGAACTCCTCGACCTCGTCGAGATGGAGATCCGCGAGCTCCTCACCAAGTACCAGTTCCCCGGTGACACCGCCACGATCATCCGTGGCTCGGCCACCGCCGCGCTCGAGGGCAAGCCCGAGGGCGAGAAGGCGATCGCCGACCTGATGACCGCGATCGACACGGACATCCCGGAGCCGGCCCGCGAGCTGGACAAGCCCTTCCTGATGTCCGTCGAGGACGTCTTCTCGATCACCGGCCGCGGCACCGTCGCCACCGGTCGTATCGAGCGTGGCACCGTCAAGGTGAACGACACCGTCGAGATCGTCGGCCTCAAGGACACGTCCTCGACCGTCGTGACCGGCATCGAAATGTTCCGCAAGCTGCTCGATAGCGGCCAGGCGGGCGACAACGTCGGCATCCTGCTCCGCGGCATTGAAAAGGATGGCATCGAGCGCGGCCAGGTCCTGGCGGCCCCGAAGTCCATCACCCCGCACAAGAAGGCCAAGGCCGAGATCTACGTCCTCTCCAAGGACGAGGGTGGCCGCCACACGCCGTTCTTCAACGGCTACCGCCCGCAATTCTACTTCCGCACGACGGACGTGACTGGCATCGTCAACCTGCCCAAGGGCGTGGAGATGATCATGCCCGGTGACAACATCTCGGTCGAAATCGACCTGATCGTCCCGATCGCCATGGAGAAGACCCAGAAGTTCGCCATCCGTGAAGGCGGCCGCACCATCGGTGCCGGTCGTATCACTGAGATCATCGAGTAAGTCTCCATCAACCGTTTAACTCGGCGACGCCGAGGCCTCTTTTGGGGGCCTCGGCTGCGTCGTCTAAGAAAGCCCATTACAGGCGTGTAGCTCAATTGGTAGAGTAGCGGTCTCCAAAACCGTCGGTTGGGGGTTCGAGTCCCTCCGCGCCTGCCAAATTCCAGCCATGAAAAACCCGTTCCGCAGCACCCGCATCTTCGTCGTCGAGATGGTCGACGAGCTCAGGAAAGCCACCTGGCCCACCTGGGAGGAGCTGCGCGCCTCCACTGTCGTCGTCATCCTCGCGGCGGTCATCCTGGGCGTGTTCACCACCATCAGCGATTTCGCCCTCTTCAACTTCGTGGACCTGTTCACGAGGATGGTCAGCTAACCGCGCCCCATGTCCACTTCCACCCCCATCGTCGCCCCCGCGAACGCCCAGTGGTTCGCCCTGCACACCCTCTCCGGCCAGGAGAACAAGGTGAAGAACTACATCGAGAAGTTCAAAAAGGCCGAGGAGCTCGACGACGCCATCTTCGAAGTGCTGCTCCCGACCGAGGTCGTTTCCGAGGTCAAGAACGGCAAGAAGAGCACAAAGGTCCGCAAGCTCTACCCGGGTTACGTCTTCATCCAGATGGTGCTGTTCGGCGAGGACAAGACGCTCATCAACAAGCCCTGGTACTTCGTGAAGGAAGTGTCCGGCGTCATCGGCTTCGTCGGCGGCGAGAATCCCGCGGCACTGCGCCAGTCCGAGATCGACGAGATCCGCGCCCGCATCGAGGCGGCCAACGGCAAGGAAGTGCCGAAGGTCCAGTATGCCATCGGCGAGGAAGTGAAGATCAACGACGGCGCGTTCGCCAGCCTCACCGGCCGGATCGACGAAATCGACCCCGACCGCGGCAAGCTCAAGGTTTCCGTCTCCATTTTCGGCCGTTTCACCCCGGTCGAGCTCGAATACTGGCAGGTCAGTCGCGTCACCGAGTGACGCTCATTTTCGAATTTCGATTTTTGAATTTCGATTTCTCCCAACCTTTCAACTTTTCCCCTCCAGAACTTTCCTAACAATCGAAATTCGAGAATCGAAAATCGAAAATTCCCATTATGGCCAAGAAGATCCAAGGTTACATCCGCCTCCAGTTGCCCGCCGGCGCCGCGAATCCCGCGCCCCCGGTCGGTCCCGCGCTCGGCGCGCAAGGCGTCAACATCATGGCGTTCTGCAAAGACTTCAACGCCCGCACCAAGGACCAGAACGGCATGATCCTGCCGGTGGTCATCACGGTGTTCTCCGACAAGAGCTTCACGTTCATCCTCAAGTCGCCCCCGGCGTCGGTCCTCCTCAAGAAGGCCGCCAACATCGCCAGCGGCTCCGCCCGTCCCAACCAGGACAAGGTCGGCAAGGTGACGAAGAAGCAGCTGCTCGAGATCTACAACCTGAAGAAGGCCGACCTCAACGCCCGGACCCCCGAGGCCGGCATCAAGGTCATCGCCGGCACCGCCCGCAACATGGGCATCGACGTCATCGACTGATTTTTTCACCCGAACAACCCAACTCAACGCGGGAGTTCCACCCGGAACGCTTGCACCGCAAGGAGTCCATAATGCCCAAAGCCCATAGCAAGAGATACACCAGCGCCCTGAAGGTCGCTGACCTCACGAAGGATTATCCCCTGGCGGAAGCCGTGGAGGTCCTCACCAAGTTCCCCAAGGCGAAGTTCGACGAGACCGTCGAGCTCTCCTTCTGCCTCGGGGTGGACGCCACCGCCGGTGAGCAGATGGTGCGCGGCACCACGCCGCTCCCGAACGGTTCCGGCAAGAAGGTCCGCGTGCTCGTCTTCACCGACGATGCCGCCAAGGCGATTGCCGCCGGCGCGGACCATGCCGGCTTGCAAGACATGATGGCCAAGATCAACGAGGGCTGGCTCGACTTCGACGTCGCGATCGCGACGACCGAGGCGATGAAGACCGTGCGCACGATCGCCCGCGTCCTCGGCCCCAAGGGCCTCATGCCCAACCCGAAGTCCGGCACAGTGACCGACGACATCCCCGGCGGCATCAAGGCCGTCAAGGCCGGCCGCGTGGAGTTCAAGATGGACAAGGCCTGCAACATCGGCGTCGGCATCGGCAAGCGCTCATTCACCGCCGCCCAGATCCTCGAGAACGCCAACGCCGTGATCGAAGCCGTGGGCAAGGCCAAGCCGGCCACGTTCAAGGGCAGCAACTACATCAAGACCGTCGCCCTCTCATCCAGTATGAGCCCCGGCGTGCACGTCGCCGCCACCGAGTTCAGCAAATATTAAACGGAGTCCCAACCATGAGAGCCGAAAAAAATTACCTGATCGCCGAGGTTGAGACCCACCTCAAGAAATCCGACTACGTCATCCTGACCAACTTCACGAAGGTCACGGTCGCCGACGTCGCCGAGCTGCGCAAGCGGCTCGACGTCGAGAAGGCCGAGTTTCACGTCGTCAAGAACAGCTCCCTCCGCGTGGCCGCCAAGGCCCTCGGCCTGCCCGAGTTCGAAGGCTCCCTGACCGGCCCGACGGCCGTCGTCGTGGGCGGCAAGAACTCCGCCGGCGTCGCGAAGATCCTGAAGAAATTCTTCGAGGACAAACAGAAGCTCGAGGTGAAGGTGGGCGTGATGGAGAAGAAAATCGTCTCCGCTGCCGACCTCGCCCGGATTGCGGACCTGCCCTCGTTCGAGGCGCTGCGCTCGCAACTGCTCGGCCTGTTCACCCAGAACGCCGCCGCGTTCGTCCGCGTGCTCGATGCCAGGGTCAAGAAGGAGTCGCCCGCGGCTCCCGAAGCCCCGGCCGCGCCTGCCGCCTAAACCTTACACCCTAAACTTTATAACCTTTTTTCCGGCGCAAGCCGGGAAAGCCATAAATCCACCGGAACAGGCTAGGGGATACGTCTCTTAAACGCGTTTCACTTCCCGAAACCGCTAGTCCGTTCCAAGGAGCAGTCACCATGAGCAACATCACCAAAGACCAAGTCATCGAATGGCTCTCGAGCCAGCCCGTCCTCGAACTCGCGACCCTCGTCAAGGATCTCGAGGGCAAGTGGGGCGTGTCCGCTGCCGCTGCCGTCGCCGCCGCTCCCGCGGGTGGCGCTGCCGCCGCCGGGGCTCCCGCCGCCGAGGCGCAGACCGAGTTCACCGTCGTCCTCAAGGCCGCCGGCGCGAACAAGATCGGCGTCATCAAGGAAGTCCGGGCCATCACCGGCCTCGGCCTCAAGGAGGCCAAGGACCTCGTCGAAGCCGCGCCCAAGAACGTCAAGGAGAACGTCGCCAAGGCCGAGGCCGAGGAGCTCAAGAAGAAGCTCGAGGCCGCCGGCGCCCAGGTCGAACTCAAGTAAGACCCGTTGGCGATTTCACCTGTATCGCTTCCGTTTTCACGCGGACAGGCCGGGTTTAACCCCGGCCTGTCCTTTGCCTTTTCCGTTATTGTTCTTTCGTTGGTTCTCCGCGCCGCACGCTGAGTCCGGCGCCTTTCCTTTTTCGTCTCCTAACCCTCATCGGGAACTCTCATGGCCGACCGCACACACTCCGAACGCATCAACTTCGGCAAACTCCGCGAAGTCCTTCAGCCGCCGAATCTGATCGAGATTCAGATCACGTCCTACCTGGACTTCCTCCAGAAGGGCACGCCCGAGAAGCAGCGCAAGCCCCAGGGCCTCGAGGCGGTCTTCCGCGAGGTGTTCCCGATCCAGTCCTACGACGAGCGCCTGACGCTCGAATACGTCTCGTACACGCTCGGTGAGCCGAAGAACAACGAGCTCGAGTGCCTGCGCGAAGGCATCACCTATTCCGTGCCGCTCTACGTGAAGCTCCGCCTCCGCGAGGAAGACTTCATCAAGGACGAGGAAATCTACATGGGCGAGATCCCGATGGTGACCGAGCGCGGCTCCTTCATCGTCAACGGCGCCGAGCGCGTCGTCGTTTCCCAGCTCCACCGCTCCCCCGGCATCGCGTTCGAGGTCGCCCCGCACCCGAACGGCAAGCTGCTCCACTCCTTCCGCATCATCCCCGACCGCGGCACCTGGCTCGAGGTGCAGTTCGACAACAACGACCTGCTCTACGTCTACCTCGACCGCCGCCGCCGCCGCCGGAAGTTCCTCATCACCACGCTGCTCCGCGCCGTGGGTTTCTCCAGCGACCTCGACCTGCTGAACCTGTTCTACGACATCAAGGACCTGAAGGTCTCCAAGGCCCTCGACCTCGAGAACGTCTCCTCGCTCGTCCTCGTTGAGGATGCCATCGATGCCCAGAAGGGCGTCGTGCTCGCGCGCGCCTTCGAGCCCCTCACCAAGGCCATCGTCCGCACGTTTGAGAAGCACGAGATCAGCTCCATCCGCGTGATCGACACCGCGGTCGACGAGGGCGCCATCATCCGCGCGCTCAAGAAGGACCCGACCCGCAACGAGGAGGAAGCCCTCAAGGAAATCTACAAGCGCCTCCGTCCCGGCGAGCCGCCGACCACGGCGAACGCCAAGGCCCTGCTCAAGCGCCTCTTCTTCGACCCGAAGCGCTACGACCTCGGCCGCGTCGGCCGCTACAAGATCAACCAGAAGCTCGGCCTCAAGGCCGAGATCGAGCAGCGCGTGCTCGAGAGCGCCGACATCGTCGCCGCCACCAAGTATCTCGTCCGCCTGAAGAAGGGTGAGGGCGTCGTCGACGACATCGATCACCTCGGCTCCCGTCGCGTCCGCACCGTCGGCGAGCTGCTCGCCAACCAGTGCCGCGTCGGCCTCAGCCGCACCGAGCGCCTCGTCCGCGAGCGCATGACGATGTACGACCAGAGCGTCGACTCCATCACGCCGCAGAAGCTCATCAACCCGAAGGCGCTGACGACCGTCATCCGCGATTTCTTCGCGCGCAGCCAGCTGTCGCAGTTCATGGACCAGATCAACCCGCTCGCCGAGGTCACGCACAAGCGCCGCCTCTCCGCGCTCGGGCCGGGCGGTCTCAACCGCGAACGTGCCGGCTTCGAGGTCCGCGACGTCCATCCGTCGCACTACGGCCGCATCTGCCCGATCGAAACCCCCGAGGGTCCGAACATCGGCCTCATCAACTCCCTCTCCACCTACGCCCGCGTGAACGAGTTCGGCTTCATCGAGACGCCTTACCGCCTCGCGAAGGACGGCAAGGTCACCGACAAGATCGAGTACCTCACCGCCGACCAGGAAGAGGGCAAGGTCATCGCCCAGGCCAACGCCGAGATCGATGACAAGAACCACTTCGTCGGCAAGGTCACCGTCCGCCAGGACGGCAACTTCCTCGAGGTCCCCGCCGGCGAAGTCCACCTGATGGACGTCTCGCCCAAGCAGGTCATCTCGATCGCCGCCGGCATGATTCCCTTCCTCGAGCACGACGATGCGAATCGCGCGCTCATGGGCGCCAACATGCAACGCCAGGGCGTGCCCCTGCTCCAGGCTGAGTCGCCGTTCGTCGGCACCGGCATCGAGGAACGCGTCGCCCGCGACTCCAAGATCGTCGTCGTCGCCGAGGATTCCGGCGTCGTCGCCTCCGTCGATGCCAAGCGCATCGTCGTCACCAAGGACGGCGAGCTGCCGCGCACGGTGAAGCATGATCCCAAGAACCACGTCTACGTCTACGAGCTGCGCAAGTTCATGCGCTCGAACGCCGGCACCTGCTTCAACCAGAAGCCCATCGTCAAGCTCGGCCAGAAGATCAAGGCCGGCCAGATCATCGCCGACGGTCCCTCGACCGACCAGGGCGAAATGGCCCTCGGCCGCAACGTGCTCGTCGCGTTCATGCCGTGGAATGGCTACAACTTCGAGGACGCCATCCTCATCTCCGAGAAGGTGCTCCGCGAGGACATCTTCACCTCGATCCATATCCAGGAATTCGAGGTCACCGCGCGCGACACCAAGCTCGGGCCGGAAGAGATCACGCGGGACATCCCGAACGTCGGCGAAGAGGCCCTCAAGAACCTCGACCACAACGGCGTCATCCGCATCGGTGCGGAGGTGAAGCCCGGCGACATCCTCGTCGGCAAGATCACCCCGAAGTCCGAGACCGAGCTCGCGCCCGAGGAAAAGCTCCTCCGCGCCATCTTCGGTGAGAAGGCCGCCGACGTGAAGGACACGTCCCTCGTCGTCCCGTCCGGCGCCGCCGGCATCATCATGGACGTCAAGGTCTCCAGCCGCGTCGACTTCGAGAAGGAGCGCCTGTCGCCCTCCGACCGCCGCCGTCAGGCCAAGCAAATTCAGGAAGAGTACAAGACGCAGATGGACAAGCTCCGCGAGGGGCTGACCGAGGCGCTCTCCAACATCCTCCTCGGCGAGAAGATCCCGCTCGACGTCATCAACGGCGAGTCCGGCGAAATCATCATCCCGGCCAACCGCAAGATCACGAAGACGCTCCTGCGCAAGCTCGCCGCCGTCTCCAAGCACGTCCAGATCGACCCGTCACCGGTTCGCATCAAGATCATGGAGATCATCGGCTCGTATCAGACGAAGTTCGACGAGCTCGAGGGCGACCGTGAACGCAAGATCTCGTCCATCGAGGCCGGCGAAGACAACGGCGACGGCTCCATCAAGCAGGTCAAGGTCTACATCGCCACGAAGCAGAAGCTCGAGGTCGGTGACAAGATGGCCGGCCGCCACGGCAACAAGGGCGTGGTCGCCAAGATCGTGCCCGAGGAAGACATGCCGTTCCTCCCGGACGGCACCCCGATCGAAATCTGCCTCAACCCGCTGGGCGTGCCTTCGCGCATGAACATCGGCCAGGTGCTCGAGACGCATCTCGGTTGGGCCTGCAAAAAGCTCGGCATCAAGATCGCGACGCCCGTGTTCGACGGCATTCCGGAAAAGAAAATCCGCGAATACCTCAAGGACGCGAAGCTCCCGCCCTCGGGCAAGAGCATGCTCCTCGACGGCCGCACCGGCGAGAAACTCGATCAGGAAGTCGTCGTGGGCTACATCTACATGATGAAGCTGAACCATCTCGTGTCGCACAAGATCCACGCCCGCGCGGTTGGTCCTTACTCCCTCGTCACCCAGCAGCCGCTGGGCGGCAAGGCCCAGTACGGCGGCCAGCGCTTCGGCGAAATGGAAGTGTGGGCCCTCGAGGCCTACGGCGCCGCGCACACCCTGCAGGAACTGCTCACCGTCAAGTCCGACGACGTGCAGGGCCGCACCAAGATCTACGAGTCGCTCGTCAAGGGCGACAACACGCTGCAGGCCGGCACCCCCGAGTCCTTCAACGTCCTGATCAAGGAAATCCAGTCCCTCGGCTTGGACATCAAGCTCAACAAACGCGATTCCCTCGGCTTCGGCACCTGAGCCGCCCGAGTCTCGCCCTCCGCCCTTCAACGATCACCTGGAAGAAAAAATTAAATGAGCATCCAACCTGCAGACACCGCCGCGTCGACGTCACGCGATGAGACCCGTTCCGTCCTCGGCCTCGAGGAGAGCGCGTTCGACTGCGTGTCGATCACCGTGGCTTCCCCCGAGACCATCCGCAAATGGTCCAAGGGCGAGGTCAAGAATCCGGAAACCATCAACTACCGCACTTTCAAGCCCGAGCCGGGCGGCCTCTTCTGCCAGAAGATCTTCGGGCCCGTCCGCGACTACGAGTGCGCCTGCGGCAAGTACAAGCGCATCAAGTACAAGGACGTCGTCTGCGATCGCTGCGGCGTCGAGGTGACGATCGCGCGCGTCCGTCGCGAGCGCATGGGCCACATCGAGCTGGCCGTGCCGGTTTCCCACATCTGGTTCCTCAAGAGCATGCCGAGCCGCCTCGGCCTCCTGCTGGACATGACCGCCCGTTCGCTCGAGCGCGTCATCTACTACGAGAACTTCATGGTCATCGACCCGGGCAAGACCCCGCTCGAGCCCCACCAGCTCCTCACCGACACCGAGTATCGCCAGGCGATCGACGAGTACGGTGACGACTCCTTCGTCGCCAAGATGGGCGCCGAGGCCGTTCGCGATGCGCTCACGAAGACCGACATGGAAGCCACCGTCGTCGAGCTCCAGGAGCAGATGCGCGCGACCAAGTCGAAGCAGATCAAAAAGAAGCTCTCGAAGCGCTTGAAGGTCATCCAGGGCTTCATCCACTCGCGTTCCCGTCCCGAGTGGATGGTGCTCGAAGTGCTGCCCGTCATCCCGCCGGACCTGCGCCCGCTCGTCCCGCTCGAGGGCGGCCGCTTCGCGACCTCCGACCTCAACGACCTCTACCGCCGCGTCATCAACCGCAACAACCGGTTGAAGAACCTGATGCAGCTGAAGACGCCCGACGTCATCATTCACAACGAAAAGCGCATGCTGCAGGAAGCCGTTGACGCGCTCTTCGACAACGGCCGCCACGGCCGCCCCGTCACGGGCGCCGGCAACCGTCCGCTGAAGTCGCTCTCCGACATGCTCAAGGGCAAGCAGGGCCGCTTCCGCCAGAACTTGCTCGGCAAGCGCGTCGATTACTCCGGCCGCTCCGTCATCGTCATCGGTCCCGAGCTCAAGCTCAACCAGTGCGGCCTGCCCAAGAAGATGGCGCTCGTCCTCTTCGAGCCGTTCATCATCCGCCGCCTCAAGGAACTCGGCTTCGTGCACACCGTCCGCGGTGCCCGCAAGATGATCGAGAAAAAGTCCCCGGAAGTCTGGGACATCCTTGAGGAGGTCACCAAGGGCCACCCGGTGCTGCTCAACCGCGCGCCGACGCTCCACCGTCTGTCCATCCAGGCGTTTGAACCCGTCCTCATCGAGGGCGAGGCCATTCGCGTCCACCCGCTCGTCTGCACCGCCTACAACGCGGACTTCGACGGTGACCAGATGGCCGTGCACGTGCCGCTTTCCCTCGAGGCGATCATGGAGTGCAAACTCCTCATGATGGCGACGTCGAACATCTTCTCGCCGTCCTCGGGCAAGCCCATCCTCACGCCGTCGCAGGACATCGTCCTCGGCGCCTATTACCTCACCATCGAGCCGCGCAAGAAGCCCTCGAAGCATGAGCGCGTGCCGGTCCTCAGCGGCCTCCAGGAAGTGCTCTTCGCGGTCGCCGATGGCGCCCTCAAGAAGCACGATTGGGTCGATGTCCCCAACCCGGACTTCGGTCGCGAGACCGTCTACGGCAAGGGGGACAAGAAGACCTTCCGCACCACCGTCGGCCGCGTGATCTTCAACCAAATCTGGCCGAAGGAGCTGGGTTTCGTGAATTTCCCCGTGCCGAAGGCCAAGCTCGGTGACCTCATCCTCAACACCTACAAGGTCGCGGGCGAGATCATCACCGTCGAGACCCTGGACAAGCTCAAGGAGCTCGGCTTCCAGACCGCCATGCAAGCGGGCATCTCGATCGGCATAGATGACATGATCATCCCCGAGTCGAAGAAGGAAATCGTCGCCGACTCCCGCAAGAAGATCGCCGAGGTCGAGGCCCAGTTCAACAAGGGCATCATCACCGACGGCGAGCGCTACAACAAGGTCGTCGACATCTGGACCGGCGCCACGGACAAGATCGCCAAGGAGGTCTTCGCCAAGCTCGAGAACAATGACGGCAAGACCGAGGTTAACCCGGTCTACATCATGATGGACTCCGGCGCCCGCGGTAACAAACAGCAGGTCCGCCAGCTGTGCGGCACCCGCGGCCTCATGGCCAAGCCGTCCGGCGAAATCATCGAGCGGCCCATCCTGTCCTCGTTCCGCGAGGGCCTCACCGTCCTCGAGTACTTCATCTCCACCCACGGCGCCCGCAAGGGTCTCGCCGACACCGCCCTCAAGACCGCTGACGCCGGCTATCTCACCCGCAAGCTTTGCGACGTGGCGATGGACGTCATCATCGCCGAGGACGATTGCGGCGCCCGCGACGGCGTGTGGAAGAAGGCCATTTACGAGGGCGACGACGAAATCGTCGGCCTCAAGGAACGCCTCATCGGCCGCTTTTCCAGCGACGATGTCACGAACCCGATCAATCCCTCCGAGGTCCTCGTCGGTTCCGGCGAGCTCATCACCGAGGAAATCGCCGCCAAGGTCGACGAGATGGGCATCGAGCGCGTTAAGGTCATGTCGCCGCTCACCTCGACGAGCAAGAACGGCATCGACGGCAAATCCTACGGCATCAATCCCGCCACCAACAAGGTCGCGAAGATCGGTGACTCGGTCGGCATCATCGCCGCCCAGTCCATCGGCGAGCCCGGCACGCAGCTCACCATGCGCACGTTCCACATCGGTGGCGTCGCGTCCGGCGGCTTCAAGACGCCCGAAATCCGCGTCCGCGCGGCCGGCACGGTGAAATACCGCGGCCTCCGCCTCGTGGAAACGGCCGACGGGGCCAACATCGTCCTCAACAAGACGGGCACGATCCAGATCCTCGACGCCGACGAAAAGGAACTCGAGACCTACAACATCGTGGTCGGCTCCTTCTTGCACGTCGGCGACGGCGCCAGGATCGAGAAGGGCGCGGTCCTCGCGCAGTGGGATCCGTACAACATTCCCGTGCTCTCCGAAAAGGGCGGCACGCTCGTGTTCAAGGACATGATCCCCGGTGTCACGGTGAAGCGCGAACTCGACGAATCGTCGGGCCGCATCGCCACCGTCGTCATCGAGCACAAGGAGGATCTCAATCCCCAGGTCGAAATTCGCGACGCCAAGAACAAGCCGCTCGCGGCCTATTCCATCCCCGTCGGCGCACAGATCGCGGTCAACGAGGGCGACACCATCGCCCCCGGCGCGCTGCTCGCCAAGACGCCCCGCCAGGCGTCGAAGACCAAGGACATCACCGGTGGTCTCCCCCGCGTGGCCGAGCTGTTCGAAGCCCGCCGCCCGAAGGAAGCCGCTGAAATGTCCCGCATCGACGGCATCGTCGGCTTCGAGGGCACTGTCCGCGGCAAGCGCAAGCTCGTCGTGAAGAACGAGGAGACCCAGCAGGAGGAAGAGCATCTGATCGCCACCGGCCGCCACATCATTGTGCAGCCCGGCGACGTTGTGCACAAAGGCCAGCACCTGACCGAAGGCGCCGCCGACCCGCACGAGATCCTCGAAATCCTCGGGCCGTCCGCGCTCTACGACTTCCTCATCTCGCAGGTGCAGGAGGTCTACCGTCTGCAGGGCGTGACGATTAACGACAAGCACATCGAAATCATCATCCGCCAGATGCTCCGCAAGGTCCGCATCACCGATCCGGGTGACACCGAAAACTTCTGGGGCGAGCAGGTGGACCGCTCGGCGTTCCTGATTGAGAACAAGCGCATCGAGGAGGCCGGCGGCAAACCCGCCGAGGCCGAGCCGATCTTGCTTGGTATCACGAAGGCCTCGCTCGAGACCGAGAGCTTCCTCGCGGCCGCCTCCTTCCAGGAGACGACCCGCGTCCTCACCGATGCCTCGACGCTCGGCAAGGTGGATATGCTCAAGGGCTTCAAGGAAAACGTCATCATGGGTCACATGATTCCGGCCGGCACCGGCATGCCGAGCTACGCGCGACTCAAGATCACACTGCCCTTCGGCGCCGAACTCCCCGTGGAGGAACAGAAGGCCACCGAGGCCAGCTGAGCGATCGATTACGTCTTATCCGAAGCCGCGACCCGCAAGGGTCGCGGCTTCTTTTTTGGCAGGGTGGGCGGGCACGCCTGCCGCGCCCAAGGCTCGGCGAAGGCGGGCCCCTTGCCTGCATGCGGCGCAGCAGGACTTCTCCCAACTTGTTCGCCCGGAGACGAATGAAGTTGTGACGGACTTGGCCCTCTCCATTACGGGTCGGGCATATGAAGAATCCAGCCGTGGGTGGGGGTAGACTGCGGAAACTGCTGGCCTTGGTCGTGGTCGCGACTCCTTGGATCCTGAAGGACCAACTTGCCACCGCCCTGGACGAAAATGCCCGCGAAGCGCAGGAGGTGCTGATCGAGGAGAACAACCAGGAGCAGGCCAAGGAGCAGGGGCAGGAGCAGAGGGAGATGATCCAGCGGCTGGCCCGGATCGAGACCGAGCAGATGCGGGCTGGCCGGGAGAATCGAAGCACCGAAGTCGCCCAGAAGGAAGCGCAGGAGGAAATGGAAAATCAGCTCGCGGAGGCCCATGCGATGAGGGAAAGCGTGAGGAACTTCGAAATGCTGCAATCCAAGGTCGCCCTGACCGACGCCGATAGCGCAAAAGTGAACGCCGCGATGAGCGAGGCGGAGGCCGCAGCGACGGCCCTCGAACAGCACGCCCGCGGGATTGCAGGCGTCGATCCGGGGACTTTTCCGGAAACTTGGGACACCGCCGAGGAACATATGCACGATGCTTTTCAAACGCTCCTCGACCAGGCGGAAAAGGACCGGGATTCCAGTGCGAGTGCCGCGCAGTGGGCGCGCGTCGTCGCTTGGTCCGTGACCCTGCTGGCCGCCGCGATGATGGGTGATTGGAAAAAAGTCTTTGGCCTCGGTGGCGGGACCGACGACAAGAGCGCCGGCGCGCCGGCATCCTGAAGACGGGTGGGTGTCCTCTGCGCTGGCGGACAATGCCTTCGCCGCTTGACCCGGATACGGGGTAAGGCTGTTCCTCGTTACCCTGTAGGCCCTGAACGGGGGGCGGGGAGGGGAAGGGCGCGGCATGACCTCGCCCCTGCGAGCTGGGCTGGGCGTTTTCGCCGGTCGGTGACCCGATTTAACGTCAAAACCGGGGATTCCGCTTGAGTTTCACGCTGCGACCGTGATTTTCGCCCCTCCTTTTTCTCTGCCGCGTATCGCCAGCCCCTCGGCTGAACGACGCACTTATTCTCTCCGGCCGGGGCTAAATCCCGGATTCGGCGAAAACCTTCCCCTTTTGGCCAGAAAGTTCTTGCCGAGCTTTTGGCACTTGGTAGCTTTTTCCTCTTTTCCCTAATTTCCACTCTACAAACCTCACATGCCGACCATCAACCAACTCGTGCGCAAAGGCCGCCGCAAGGTGCGCACCAAGTCGAAATCCCCGGCGCTTGACGGTAACCCGTTCCGCCGCGGTGTCTGCGTGCAGGTCATGACCCGCACCCCCAAGAAGCCGAACTCCGCCATCCGCAAGGTCGCCAAGGTCCGCCTCACCAACGGCAATGAAGTCATTTCCTACATCCCCGACGAGGGCCACAACCTGCAGGAGCACTCGATCGTGCTCGTGCGCGGCGGCCGCGTGAAGGATCTCCCCGGCGTGCGCTACCATATCGTTCGCGGGACCCTCGACGCCACCGGCGTCGAGAAGCGTCGCCGCAGCCGTTCCAAATACGGCGTCAAGCGCCCGAAGCCCGCCAAGTAAACCGTTCTTTTCCAGACCACATTCGCCATGTCACGCCGCCACAGAGCTGAAAAACGCCAAGCCGTTCCCGATATCCGTTACAAGAGCCCGCTCGTCGCGCACTTGGTCAATGTCATCATGCAGGACGGCAAGAAGAACCTTGCCCAGCGCATCGTCTACGGTGCCTTCGAGAAAGTGTCCGAGAAGCTCGAGAAGGGCGACCCGGTGGACCTCCTCCTCGGCGCGCTCGAGAACGCCCGCCCCCGCCTCGAGGTGAAGAGCCGCCGCGTCGGTGGCGCCACCTACCAGGTGCCGATCGAAATTTCGTTTGAACGCCAGGAGAGCCTCGCCCTCCGCTGGATCGTCGCCGCCGCCGGCACCCGCAAGGGCGTGCCCATGCGCGACGCCCTCGCCGCCGAGATCATCGATGCCTACAACAACACGGGCACGGTCGTGAAGAAGAAGGAAGACACCCACAAGATGGCCCAGGCCAACCGCGCCTTCGCCCACCTCCGCTGGTAATCCAGCAATTAGCCGTTTCCGCGACCATGTCCGCTGCTCCCACCATTTCCGTCGTCACCGACAAGGCGAAGATCTCGCCGGCCAACGCCAAGGACCGCCCGTTCCCGCTCGAATGGACGCGTAACATCGGCATCGCCGCGCACATCGACGCCGGCAAGACCACGACGACCGAGCGCATTCTTTTCTACTCCGGCGCCGTCCACAAGATGGGCGAGGTCCACGAGGGCACCACGGTGACCGACTGGATGGAACAGGAGCGCGAGCGCGGCATCACGATCACCGCCGCCGCCATCTCCTGCGCCTGGAACGCTTCCTGGGGCCCCTGGAAGGGCATCAAGCAGCGCATCAACATCATCGACACCCCCGGCCACGTGGACTTCACGGCCGAGGTCGAGCGCTCCCTCCGCGTCCTCGACGGCGCGGTCGCCGTGTTCGACGCCGTTGCCGGCGTGCAGCCCCAGTCCGAGACCGTCTGGCGGCAGGCCAACAAGTATCACGTCCCGCGCATCGCGTTCATCAACAAGATGGACCGCGTCGGCGCCAATTTCTTTCACTGCATCGACGACATCCGCAACAAGCTCAAGGCGAACGCCCACGCGATCTTCCTCCCGATCGGCAAGGAAGAGGGCTTCTCCGGCCTGATCGACCTCGTGCAGAACGTGGCGTACAGCTTCGAGGAAGATCCGAAGGACCTGCTTGGCATGAACCCCGTGACGATGCCGATCCCGGAAAACCTGGTCGCCCAGGCCAAGGAATACCGTGAGAAGTTGATCGAGGCCGTCTGCGACTTCGACGATGTCATCGCCGACAAATACCTTTCTGGCGCGGAGATCACGGTGCCGGAACTGATGCTCGGCGTCCGTAAGGCGACGATCTCCCTGAATTTCACCGGCGTGATTCCCGGCTCCGCGTTCAAGAAGAAGGGCGTCCAGCGCCTGCTCGACTGCGTCGTGAATTACCTCCCGAACCCGATCGATGTGCCGCCCATGAAAGGGCAGGACTCGGACGGCAAGGAAGTCGAGGCCATCGTCGACGACAAGGCCAAGATGGCCGGCCTCGCGTTCAAGCTCTGGAACGACCCGTTCGTCGGTAAGATCGTTTTCTTCCGCGTTTACACCGGCAAGCTCCCGAAGGGCATGTCGCTCTACAACCCGCGCACCCGCCGCAGTGAGCGCGTTTCCCGCCTCGTGCTCATGCGCGCGATGGACCGCGAGGAAATCGACACGGCCTTTTCGGGCGACATCTGCGCGCTGGTCGGCGTCAAGGACGTCATCACCGGTGACACGCTGTGCGACGAGGATTTCGATATCCGTCTCGAGCCGCCGTCCTTCCCCGAGCCCGTCATCTCGATGTCCATCGAGCCGAATTCCAAGGCCGACCAGGAAAAGATGGGCACCGCGCTCCAGCGCCTCGTGGCCGAGGATCCGACCCTGCGCGTTTCGACCGATCCCGACAGCGGCCAGACGATTCTTTCCGGCATGGGCGAGCTCCACCTCGACATCATCCGCGACCGCATGAAGCGCGAGTTCAAGGTCGAGGCGACCTCGGGCAAGCCGCAGATCGCGTACCGCGAGACCGTCACGAAGGCCGCCGAGGCCGAGGGCAAGTTCATCCGCCAGTCGGGTGGCAAAGGTCAGTACGGCCACGTCTGCATCACGATTGAGCCGAATGAAAAGGGCAAAGGCATCGAGATCCTCGACGAGATCGTCGGCGGCGCCATCCCGAAGGAATTTATCAAGCCCTCGATCGCGGGCGTCATGGAGGCCTGCAACAACGGCACCGTCGCCGGTCACCCGGTGGTCGATGTCATTGTTAAGCTCGTCGATGGTTCGTTCCACGAGGTCGACTCGTCCGAACTCGCGTTCAAGATGGCCGGCATCTTCGCCTTCAAGGAGGCGATGAAGAAGGCCAACCCGATCCTGCTCGAGCCCATCATGGGCGTCGAGGTCACCACGCCCGAGGATTACCAGGGCGACCTCGTCGGCGACATCAACCGCCGCCGCGGCAGCATCAGTGGCATGGAGAACAAGGCCGGCGCGTGCATCATCACCGCCACCGTCCCGCTCGAGATGCTGTTCGGCTACGTCACCGACATCCGCTCCCTCTCGAAGGGCCGCGCCAGTGCCTCCATCACCCCGTCCCATTTCGAGCAGGTCCCGAATTCGCTGCTCGCCAAGATCGTCGAGTCCTCCACCAAGGCCCCGGCCCGCACCTAACCCTCGTTCTTTGTCCCCATGAAAGGTCAACGCATCCGCATCAAACTCCAGGGCTACGACTATCGCGTCATCGATCAGTCTGCCCTCGAGATCGTCGAGACCGCCAAGCGCTCCGGCGCCCGTGTCTCCGGACCCATTCCGCTGCCCACCCGCATCGAGAAACTTTCCGTCAACCGTTCCCCGCACGTCGACAAAAAGTCGATGGAGCAGTTCGAGACGCGCACGCACAAGCGCCTCATCGACATCATCGAGCCCACCGCCCAGACGGTCGACGAGCTCAAGAAACTCAACCTCCCGTCCGGCGTCGACATCACCATCAACGTCTAAATTTTTTAACTCACAACGTTAGCAGTTGCCTGTGTCCCGCCCCGCGGGACCGCCAGGTTTCGACTAATGTAGGTCGTTAAACGGAAACAATTCCACCTACCACTTAGCCCATGATCTCATCCCTTCTAGGCAAGAAAATCGGCATGACCCAGGTCTACGACAGTGCGAACTGTCTGATCCCGGTCACCGTCGTCGAGGCCGGCCCCTGCGCGGTCGTCCAGGTCAAGACGACGGAAACGGACGGCTACAACGCCGTCCAGATTGGCTTCTCCAAGCAGAAGGCCAAGAACGCTTCCAAGGCCGAGCAGCAGCACGCCGCCAAGGCCGGTCTCACCGACACGCCCCGCGTGCTCAGCGAAGTCCGCCTCACCGCCGCGCCCACGCTCAAGGTCGGTGACATCGTCACCGTCACCGCCTTCACCGAGGGCCAGCTCGTGGACGTCATCGGCGTCACCAAGGGCAAGGGCTTCCAGGGCGTCGTCCGCCGCTGGCGCGTTGCCGGCGGTCCCGCCGCTCACGGTTCCATGTTCCACCGCCGCATCGGCTCGATCGGCATGCGCCAGACCCCCGGCCGCGTCTGGAAGAACCAGCACATGCCCGGGCACATGGGCCAGGAGGCCCGCACCGTGCAGAACCTGCGCGTCGTCAAGATTCTCGCCGACAAGAACCTGATCCTGGTCAAGGGCGCGATCCCGGGCGCGAACGGTGACGATGTCATCGTCCGCTCCGCCATCAAGGGACAGCCGAAAGCCGCGAAAGCCTAACCCGGAGAAATTGCAGCCATGAAACTCACCGTTTTTAATTCCGATGGCACGAGCAGCAGCGAAAAAGATTTCGCCGGCCTGCCCGTGTTTGAGGGCGACAAGGGCCTCCAGGCCGTGAAGGAAGTCATCGTCGCCATCAACGCCAACAACCGCCAAGGCACGCATTCCACCAAGACCCGCGGCGAAGTCCGCGGCGGTGGCAAGAAGCCCTGGCGCCAGAAGGGCACCGGCCGCGCCCGCGCCGGCTCCATCCGCTCGCCCTTGTGGAGCGGTGGTGGTGTCGTGTTCGGCCCCAAGCCGCGCGACTACTCCAAGAAGATCAATGGCAAGGTGAAGTCGCTCGCGTTCAGCCGCGCGCTCTTCGACCGCGCCTCCGCCGGCGAAATCGCCGTGATCGAGGCCTTCGCCGCCCCCGCCGCGAAGACCAAGGCCATGAACCAGGTCGTCACCCGCATCGCGCCCAAGGGCCGCGTGCTCCTCGTTGACGCCCCGTTCGCCGCCGAGACCAGCCGCGCCTCGCGCAACATCGAGCGCGTCTCCCTCCAGGAGGCAGCCAAGCTCAACACCCTCGATCTCGCCCAGTACAAGAAAATCATCGTCAGCACCAAGGCGCTCGAGGCGATCATCGCCCGCGTCACCGGAGGGACCAACTGATGAACGCCAACCAGGTTCTCAAACAGATGCTTCTCTCCGAGAAGTCCTCCAAGCTCAGCTCCGAGCTGGGGCAGTACACCTTCGAGGTGTTCCGCTACGCCAACAAGCACGCCATCGCCGAGGCCGTGGAAAAGACCTTCAAGGTCACCGTCCGCCGCGTGAACGTCCAAAACTATCCCGGTAAGAACAAGAAGAGCCGCACCGGCCGCCCGAGCATGACCTCCGACTTCAAGAAGGCGATCGTGACCCTCAAGGCCGGCGACAAGATCGAGCTCGTCTAAGCGACCGCCCCCGGAGACCACCACCATGCCGATCCATTCCTTCCGCCCGCTCACGCCTTCCGGCCGCTTCACCTCCCTCAACATGGAGAAGGGGCTCTCGAAAGAGCGTCCCCAGCGCGCCCTCACCCGGTCGAAGCACAAGACCGGCGGCCGCAACGTCTACGGCCGCGTCACCTCCCGCCATCGCGGCGGCGGTCACAAGCAGCTTTACCGCATCATCGACTTCAAGCGCGACCTCCTCGACCTGCCCGCCCGCGTGCATGCGATCGAGTATGACCCGAACCGTTCCGCCAACATCGCCCTCCTCGCGTATGCGACGGGCGAGAAGCGCTACATCCTCGCCCCCGAGGGCCTAAAGGTCGGCGCCACCATCGTGACCTCCAACAAGGCCACGACGAATGACTTCCTGGTCGGCAACAACTTCCCGCTGTCGCTCATCCCGCCGTCCACCCTCGTGCACGCGGTTGAGCTCGTCCCCGGTCGCGGCGCCCAGATCGCCCGCGGCGCCGGCACCAGCGCCGAGTTGGTCGCCGTCGAGCACGGCCACGCCCAGTTGAAGATGCCGTCCGGCGAACTCCGCCTCGTGCATGCCAACTGCCGCGCCACGATCGGCAGCATTGGCAACGGCGACCATAACAAGCAGTCGCTCGGCAAGGCCGGTCGCAAGCGCTGGCTGGGCGTCCGCCCGACCGTGCGCGGCGTGGCCATGAACCCCGTCGACCACCCCAACGGTGGCGGCCAGGGCAAGTCCAAGGGTGGTGGCGGCCGCCAGCACCTCGTGTCGCCGTGGGGCCAGCTCGCCAAGGGCTATGTCACCCGCCGCCGGTCGAAGCTCTCGACCAGCATGATTCTCGTCCACCACAACGGCCGCAAACCGCGCGGCAAGAAGTAACCCCGCCCCTTTCGCACCATGGCACGTTCCATCAAAAAAGGCTTCTTCGTCGACTACCACCTGCTCGAGAAAATCGAGAAGGCCACCAAGACCGGCGTCAAGAAACCCATCCAGACCTGGTCCCGCCGCTCGACGATCACGCCCGACTTCGTCGGCCACACGTTCAGCGTCCACAACGGCAAGGTCTTCATCGCCGTCCACGTCTCCGAGAACATGGTCGGCCACAAGCTCGGCGAGTTCGCCCCGACGCGCATCTTCAAGTCGCACGGCGGCATGACGCGCAAGGAAATCTAAACCGCTCCAACCACACCAACTCACCACCCGAAAGGGCAGGGGACCGCACCCGCGGGCCTGCTGCCGCCCTCACCGGAATCTAAACCATCATGGAAGTCCAAGCTCTCACCCGCTACGCGCGCATGTCGCCCAAGAAGATGCGCGAAGTGGCCAACACCATCCAGGGTCGCAAGGCCCCGGAGGCCGTCGACTATCTGGGTCTCATCC
>TBL_comb47_HYPODRAFT_10002303_pt1 | contig 23697 bp, 26 predicted proteins | sample TroBogypolimnion_40_FD_10682 | JGI IMG/M metagenome (IMG submission 10682)
TACGCCCTTATCTTTTCCAGCGATCACTTGAACAGTGTCGCCACGCTTAATGCTTGCCATTTTTATAGCACCTCCGGCGCGAGCGAGATGATCTTCATGAAACGCTTGTCACGAAGTTCGCGAGCAACTGGTCCGAAGATACGGGTGCCACGTGGCTCGCCGTCTGCCTTCAAAATAACTGCTGCGTTCTCATCAAACTTGATGTATGAACCATCAGGACGACGGTTCTCTTTAACTGTACGAACGATGACAGCCTTGACGACTTCACCCTTCTTCACTTGACCACCAGGGATTGCATCCTTGACGGTACAAACAATGATGTCGCCGATTCCTGCGTAGCGACGTGAGGAGCCACCGAGAACACGAATGCAAAGAAGTTCCTTTGCGCCAGTGTTATCCGCGACACGAAGTCTGGATTCTTGTTGAATCATTTTTCGATACCCCTTACTTAGCCTTCTCGAGGATCTCGACTACACGCCAACGCTTGGTTGCCGATAGTGGACGAGTCTCCATGAGTAGTACGCGATCGCCTACACCAGCTGTGTTGGCCTCATCATGGGCCTTCAACTTATGTGAACGTGTCATAACTTTTGAGTAGACGCCATGCTTGGTCTGGCTCTGAATAGCAACGACGACGGTCTTATCCATCTTGTCGCTGGTAACGATGCCTTCACGGGTCTTACGGAAACCACGATCGTTATTTACTTCACTCACGCTGCGCCTCCAATTCCGAGCTCACGCTCACGCAAGATTGTGTAAATACGCGCAATCTCTTTACGGACCGCGGTCAGACGACCGTGGCTTTCTAATTGGCCAGTAGCAGCTTGGAAACGAAGGTTGAAAAGTTCTTCCTTACCTTCGCGAAGCTTGATTGCTAGCTCGTCAGTAGTGAGAGCACGAAGCTGCTCTGTTGTCACGATATTAGACATTAGAACTCCTCCCGACGTACTACACGACACTTCATTGGCAACTTGTGAATCGCGCGAGTCATTGCCTCGGTAGCGATCTCTTGAGTTACTCCAGAAATTTCAAACATAACGCGACCTGGCTTAACGTTTGCAACCCACCACTCAGGAGAACCTTTACCGGAACCCATGCGAGTTTCTGCAGGCTTCTTAGTCAATGGACGATCTGGATAAATGTTGATCCAAACCTTTCCACCGCGCTTGATGTGACGAGTCATTGCAATACGTGCAGCTTCGATCTGACGGTTGGTTACATATGCAGACTCAAGAGCCTGGATACCAAAGTCACCGAATGCAACGACGGTTCCGCCCTTAGACATACCACCGCGCTTTGGGTGATGCTGCTTACGGTGCTTAACCTTGCGTGGAATTAACATTATTCAGCTGCTCCTTCCGCTGCCGGAGTTGCAACAACTACTGCTGCATCTGCCGCACGTGATTCCGGTGTTGAAGAAGTAACTTCACCACGAGGTGCACGTTGTGGACGGCCTGTTGGACGGCTTGGCTTTGGTGCACGTGCTGCGGCTAGTGCCGATGCTGCACGCTCTGCGCGAGATTCGATAACTTCACCCTTGTAGATCCAAACCTTGACGCCAAGGCGGCCGAAAGTTGTGTGTGCTTCGTAGAATCCATAATCGATATCTGCACGAAGGGTATGTAGAGGTACACGACCTTCACGGTAGAACTCTGAGCGAGCAATTTCAGCTCCACCAAGACGCCCACCACACTGAACACGAATACCTTGTGCACCAGCTTTAAGGGCTGACTGCATTGACTTACGCATTGCACGACGGAAGGAAACACGAGCAGATAACTGCTCAGCAATACCTTGGGCAACAAGTTGTGCATCAATCTCTGGATTCTTAACTTCCAAAATATTGAGCTGTACTTGCTTTCCGGTGAGCTTCTCGAGATCCATTCGGATGCGATCAGCTTCTGTTCCGCGGCGACCGATGACGATACCTGGGCGTGCTGTATAAAGATCGATACGTACACGCTCGCGTGTGCGCTCGATTTCGATACGAGAAACGCCTGCGCGCTCCATACCCTTGTTCATCATGCGACGGATTTCGATATCTTCCTTCACATAATCCTTGTATAGCTTGTCTGCATACCAACGTGACTTGAATTCAGTGGTGATGCCCAGACGGAAACCGTATGGATTTACTTTTTGACCCATTTTATTCGGCCGTCCCTTCTGAAGCAGCTGCAGCTTTTGCTTTTGGCTTAGCAACTGGTGTTGCTGGCTTAGCAATCTGAGTCTTATTTGGATTTGCCTTCGCGTTGACGACCTTCTTAAGTCCGTGCGGACGGTAAGAACGATCAGTCGAAACTACGAGAGTCAAAGTGCTTGAACGCTTCAAGATCTGAAATCCACGACCTTGAGCACGTGGACGGAAGCGCTTGAGAGTAGGTGCCTCGTCAACGAGTGCTTCAACGATCCAGAGTTCAGATGCATCGCGAATTGCTGGGCTCTTCTGCTTTGCATTATTGATTGCAGAGTTAAGGAGCGTATAAAGATCTTCACCGACTTCTTGTGGTGCGAACTTCAAAGTTGTTAGCGCAACGTCAGCNCGCTCTCCGCGGATCAAGTTGACCACGCGACGAGCTTTCTGAGGNGTAACGCGAGTACCGCGAAGGACTGCTTGTGCAACCAACGCGTCAGTCGGATTCGTTGCCTTTGGTGTATTAGCCACGAGTTGCTCTCCGATCATCTTTAACGTGACCTTTGAAGGTACGAGTTGGCGCAAACTCACCGAGCTTGTGGCCAATCATTGCTTCAGTCACGAATACTGGAACGTGCTTGCGACCGTCATGGACAGCGATGGTGTGTCCGATCATTGAAGGAATGATCATCGAGCGACGTGACCAGGTCTTAATAACAACCTTGGTGCTCTTCGCATTCTGATCATCTACCTTCTTCAGAAGGTGACCGTCCACGAATGGACCCTTTTTTAAACTACGTGGCATGTGTAGTCGCTCCCCTATCGCTTCTTATTCGACTTACGACGACGGACAATGAGTGCATCGCTCGCCTTTTTCTTACGAGTACGTCCTTCTGGCTGTCCCCAAGGTGACACTGGGTGACGTCCACCAGATGTCTTACCTTCTCCACCACCGTGAGGGTGATCGACTGGGTTCATAACAACTCCGCGAACGGTTGGGCGCTTGCCCTTCCAACGCATACGTCCAGCTTTACCGTAGTTGATGTTTGATTGTTCGGCGTTGCCGACTTCACCAACCGTTGCACGACAACGGACATCTACGTTACGAATTTCACCGGATGGCATACGAAGTTGTGCGTATGGCCCATCCTTTGCAACGAGCTGAACTCCAGCTCCTGCAGAACGAGCAATCTTTGCTCCGCCACCTGGACGAAGTTCGATCGCATGAATCATTGTTCCAACTGGGATATTGCGCAGTGGCAAGTTATTGCCAGGCTTGATATCTGCTGCTGCACCATTCTCGACCTTGTCACCCTGATTCAACTTTGCAGGCGCGATGATGTAACGCTTTTCGCCATCTGCATAGTGAAGAAGTGCAATACGAGCTGTGCGATTTGGATCGTATTCGATATGCGCAACCTTTGCTGGAATGCCATCTTTATCGTTACGAGTGAAATCGATCAAGCGATATGCGCGCTTATGTCCGCCACCTTGGTGACGAACTGTGATCTTGCCTGATGCGTTACGTCCACCCTTTGAGTGAATTGGACGAACCAATGACTTCTCAGGTGTGGTGCGTGTGATTTCTTCGAAATCAGGAACGCTCGCGCCGCGCTGACCTGGTGTGGTCGGCTTAAGTTTACGTAGGGCCATTTTTTATATTCCTCTTCTTCTTCTAGTCCTGATCCCCTTAGGAAACAGGTCCTCCGAAGATGTCGATACGGTCACCGGCAGCAACATGCACAATCGCACGCTTGGTGTCATTGCGCTTACCAAAACCCTTTGGGGTGCGCTTGCGCTTACCTTGGCGGTTCATGGTGTTAACGCTTATGACTTTTACATTGAAAACTTTTTCAACAGCGATCTTGATCTCTGTCTTATTGGCATCAGTAGCCACCAAGAAGGTGTACTTGTTCTCATCAAGCAAGCCATAGGCCTTCTCTGAAACGACTGGTGCTAGGAGTACATCGCGATGGTCCTTCATGCGGACACCTCTTGCTTCTCTGTTTCTAACGAAACTTCTGATTCACGAGCAACGGCAACTGCTGCCTTTGCTGGGCCGGCAATGAATTCACGAATCGCGCTCTCTGAGAAGACAACATCATCGGAAACCAAGATGTCGTACGCATTGAGCTGATCGTTCACGATGAGGTGAAGGTTGTCAGCGTTACGAAGTGAACGCCAAGCAAGATCTTCGCTACGTGAAAGAACTACAAGAACATTCTTGCGATCTGAAAATTGGCGAACTGCTGAGATAGCACCCTTTGTGGTCGGAGCATCCGTAATGTTAGAAACACAGTGAATGCGATCTTCGCGTTGACGATCTGAAAGCACTCCCTTAAGGGCAGCTGCGATCATTTTCTTTGGAGTGCGTTGATCGTACTTACGAGGTACTGGACCATGTGAAACACCACCGTGACGCTGAAGTGGAGCACGGACAGAGCCCTGACGAGCGCGACCGGTTCCCTTCTGCTTGAAAGGCTTCTTACCGGTACCAGAAACTTCACCGCGGTTCTTTGTCTTCGCGGTACCTTGGCGAGCAGCTGCAAGTTGTGCAACTACCACCTGGTGAATCAACGGCACGTTTGCCTGAACATCGAAGATATCTGCTGGCAAATTAATATCGCCAACTTTCTTACCTTCCGGGCTCTTGATATCGATTGTTAATGCCATGGCTTATGCACCTGCCTTGTTGGTAAATGTCTCTGCAGCAACTTTTTTAGCCGCTGTGCGCAGAAATACTGTTGAGTTTGTTGCGCCAGGAACTGCGCCACGAACCAAGATCAGATTGCGCTCTGCATCAACTGAGTGAATAAGAAGGTTCTGAGTTGTAACGGTTTCAACACCCATGCGACCCATCATCTTTTTGCCCTTGAATACGCGACCAGGGGTTGTACGGTTACCGATCGAACCAGGCATGCGGTGCTTACGGTCTACACCGTGCGAAGCTCCGAGACCGTGGAAACCGTGACGCTTCATAACACCAGCAGATCCCTTACCGCGGGAAGTACCTGTTGCGTCAATGAGTTCGCCAGCAGCGAATACATCTGCACCAATCTCTTGGCCTACTGAATAAGAATCAACATTTGATGTGCGAAGTTCTGCAACATCCAAACGTGGAGTAACGCCTGCCTTGGCGAAATGACCAGCCTCAGGCTTGCTTACTTTGCGAGGGTTAACGGCACCGAATGCCAATTGAACCGCGGTGTAACCATCTTTTTCGATGGTACGAATTTGAGTAACGACGCATGGACCGGCAGCAACAACTGTTACTGGAACGATCTTGTTATTTGCATCGAAAACTTGTGTCATACCGAGCTTCTTGCCCAAGATACCCTTGATGGCAGCGCTCTGTGATTGCGTTGTTGTCATTGTCAGGTCTCCTTAGAGCTTAATCTCGATGTCGACGCCAGCAGGGAGATCAAGACGCATCAGTGAATCAACAGTCTTAGGTGTTGGGTCGATGATGTCGATTAGGCGCTTGTGTGTGCGCATCTCAAAATGCTCGCGAGAGTCCTTGTATTTATGAGGAGAGCGAATAACACAGAAAGTGTTCTTCTCTGTAGGCAGCGGAACGGGACCTGCGACAGTTGCACCAGTGCGCTCTACAGTCTCAACAATCTTTTTTGCCGAGGTGTCGATCACTTCGTGGTCGTAAGCCTTGAGCCGAATGCGGATCTTTTGTCCCGCCATCGTCTTTCTCCTTTGATCTAGTTACTGCTTAAAAAATCTCTCTATTAACTCTTCCTAAGTTGAGCGGTTTTTACGCCGCTCAACTCGAACAGGAGGAGGTATTGCTTACTTCTGGATCTTTGTTACACGTCCAGCACCAACAGTGCGGCCACCTTCGCGGATAGCGAAGCGAAGGCCTTCTTCCATAGCGATTGGCTGAATCAGAACAACGTTCATTTCAGTGTTATCGCCAGGCATAACCATTTCGGTACCTGATGGGAGTGTTACAACACCGGTCACGTCAGTTGTACGGAAATAGAACTGCGGACGGTAGTTATTAAAGAATGGTGTGTGACGTCCGCCTTCATCCTTTGAAAGGATGTAAGCAGATGCAGCGAATTCGGTGTGAGGTGTGATTGTTCCTGGCTTGCAAACAACCTGTCCACGCTCAACATCTTCACGCTTTGTTCCACGAAGAAGAAGACCGACGTTTTCGCCAGCTTGACCTTCATCGAGCAACTTACGGAACATTTCGACACCTGTAACAGTTGTCTTCTGTGAGAGTGGGCGAATTCCGACAATTTCAACTTCTTCGTTGACCTTGACGATACCGCGCTCAATACGACCGGTAACAACTGTTCCGCGACCGGTGATTGTGAAGACGTCTTCTACTGGCATCAAGAATGGCTTGTCGACTTCACGCTCAGGTTGTGGGATGTACGCATCAATCTGATCCATGAGACCGAGTAGCGCCTCAACCCATTTTGGATCTCCTTCGAGAGCCTTGAGAGCTGAGATGCGGACGATAGGTGTGTCATCGCCTGGGAACTCATACTTAGATAGAAGTTCACGAACTTCCATTTCAACGAGTTCAAGAATTTCTTCATCGTCGACCATATCTGACTTGTTGAGGGCAACAACGATTGATGGAACGCCAACCTGACGAGCAAGGAGAACGTGTTCCTTGGTCTGAGGCATTGGTCCATCAGTTGCAGCTACTACAAGAATCGCGCCATCCATTTGGGCAGCACCGGTGATCATGTTCTTGATGTAGTCGGCGTGGCCTGGGCAGTCAACGTGTGCGTAGTGACGCTTCTCGGTCTGGTACTCGATATGTGCAATCGAGATTGTGATACCGCGTTGACGCTCTTCAGGTGCCTTATCGATTTGATCGAAAGGTGTGAAAGGGTTTACATCTGGAAACTTATCGTGCAACACCTTAGAGATAGCAGCAGTAAGAGTGGTCTTACCGTGATCGATGTGCCCGATGGTGCCGATGTTGACGTGCGGTTTGTTCCGCTCGAACTTGGCTTTTGCCACTTTTATCCTCCTGTTTTACTTCGTCGGCCCCTGTTAGAACCAACTGGTCTGTTGTGGTTTGGTATTACTTACTCGCCGCGAACTTTCGCGATGATTTCTTTAGCGACCGCAGCTGGAACCTCGGCATACGAATCAAATTGCATGCTGTAGCTTGCGCGACCTTGTGTTCTAGAGCGAAGATCTCCGACATAGCCGAACATCTCTGACAGTGGAACAACGGCTTTAACAACGCGAGCGCCTGAACGCTCATCCATGGATTGGATCTGTCCGCGACGTGAATTCAAATCGCCGATTACATCGCCCATGAAATCTTCTGGAGTTACTACTTCAACGCTCATGACTGGCTCAAGAAGAACTGGACCAGCAAGCTTTGCAGCTTCGCGGAAACCAGCGATACCTGCAATTTTGAATGCAAGTTCTGATGAGTCAACATCGTGGTAAGCGCCATCCATAAGAGTTACTTGCACATCAACAAGTGGGTACCCAGCAAGTGGGCCTGCCTGCATCGCCTCTTGGCAACCAGCATCAACTGATGGAATGTATTCGCGAGGGATACGTCCACCGGTGATCTTGTTAACGAACTCGTAATGCTTATCTGTACCCGATTCAAGTGGAGCAAGTGCGATCTGGATCTTTGCGAATTGACCAGAACCACCAGATTGCTTCTTGTGGGTGTAATCGTGACGGGCAACCGGCTTCTTAAGAGTTTCACGATAAGCAACTTGTGGCTTACCGACGTTAGCTTCAACTTTGAACTCGCGACGCATGCGGTCTACAAGAATTTCGAGGTGAAGTTCGCCCATGCCAGAGATGATGGTCTGGCCGGTCTCTTCATCTGACTCAACGTGGAAAGTTGGATCTTCTTCAGCCAAACGCTGAATAGCGATACCGAGCTTCTCTTGGTCGGCCTTAGTCTTTGGCTCGATAGCCACCGAGATAACTGGATCTGGGAAGTCCATTGATTCAAGGATGATTGGCTTATCTGGATCACAGAGAGTGTTACCGGTTGTGGTGTCCTTAAGACCCATAACAGCAATGATCATTCCTGCGCCAGCATGATCCTTCTCTTCACGCTTGTTAGCGTGCATCTGGTAGATCTTGCCGATACGTTCTTTACGGCCAGTTGTCGCATTGAGAACTGATGAACCAGTCTCTAGGCGGCCAGAGTAAATTCGTACGAAGGTCAATTTTCCTAGGTGTGGATCTGTCATGATCTTGAAAGCAAGGGCAGAGAATGGTTCTGCCTCAGATGGTTGACGTGAATCTTCCTCTTCAACGTTGGTGTACTTGTGACCAACAATTGCCTTGATATCAAGTGGGCTTGGAAGGTAACGGTTAACCGCATCAAGCATTGGCTGAACACCCTTGTTCTTGAAAGCAGAACCAGTAAGAACTGGTGTCAACTTGTCAGCAAGAGTTGCGCGACGGATAGCAGCAATAATTTCATCTTCAGAAAGCTCTACGCCTTCGAGGTACTTCTCCATGACTTCGTCATCTGCATCGGCAAGAGTTTCGATCATGTCATGGCGCGCTTGCTTTGCTTTTTCGAGCAAGTTAGCCGGAATCTCTTCGACGGTGTAGTCCTCACCCTTTTGGGTTTCGCCATGCCAGGTCAGCGCCTTCATGGCAATCAGATCAACAACACCGATGAAATCAGATTCGATACCGATTGGGATCTGCAGAACAAGTGCGATTGCGTTCAGACGTGAGCCGATCATCTCGACACAACGTTCGAAAGATGCACCGGTACGGTCTAGCTTGTTAACGAAACAGATACGAGGAACGTTGTAACGGTCAGCTTGGCGCCATACGGTTTCTGATTGTGGCTCTACACCAGCAACACCATCAAATACGCACACTGCGCCATCAAGTACGCGCAAGGAGCGCTCTACTTCGACGGTGAAGTCAACGTGTCCAGGTGTATCAATAATGTTAATCAGGTTGCCCTTCCACATACATGTGGTTGCAGCAGATGTAATGGTGATACCGCGCTCTTGCTCTTGTTCCATCCAGTCCATGGTGGCTCCACCATCATGAACTTCACCGATCTTGTAATTGATACCGGTGTAGAAAAGGATGCGCTCAGTAGTCGTGGTTTTACCCGCGTCGATGTGAGCCATGATCCCGATATTGCGAACCTTGGCTAGGTCGATTGCTGTCTCTACGGCCACTTATTTTTCCTCTTCTGTTATCTCTAAAACGGTTGGCTTAATTCTGAATCTGATCTTTTGTTAGCGCTTACCAGCGATAGTGAGCAAAAGCCTTGTTGGCTTCAGCCATCTTGTGGGTATCTTCGCGACGCTTTACAGCTGCACCAAGACCATTGCTTGCATCGATTAATTCATTTGTTAGCCGTTCTGCCATTGACTTCTCGCGACGAGTGCGTGAGTAATCAACCAACCAACGTAGACCAAGAGTTGATGAACGAGCTGCCTTAACTTCGACAGGAACCTGATACGTAGCTCCACCAACACGACGCGAGCGAACTTCCACAGCAGGCTTGATATTGTCGAGGGCGCGCTTCAAAGTAATAAGTGGATCAACACCATTTGTCTTTGTACGTGTGCCTTCGAGCGCTGCATAAACAATGCTTTCAGCAGTAGAACGCTTACCATGACGAAGTACGCGGTTGATCAACTGTGTGACAACTGGAGAGTCATAAACAGGATCTGCAACTACTGGATTCTTTGTGACGGGACCTTTACGTGGCATTAGGCCTTCTTCTCTCTCTTAGCACCGTAACGGCTACGTGCCTGCTTACGATTCTTTACACCTTGGGTATCAAGTGATCCGCGAACAATTTTGTAACGAACACCTGGAAGATCTTTTACACGACCACCACGAACGAGAACAATTGAGTGCTCCTGCAAGTTATGTCCTTCACCAGGAATATATGCAGTTACTTCCATGCCACTTGTCAGACGTACACGTGCAACCTTACGAAGCGCTGAGTTAGGCTTCTTAGGAGTTGTTGTGTAAACGCGAGTACAGACACCACGACGTTGCGGACTTCCTTTAAGTGCAGGAGTGCTTGTCTTAGTTGTCTTCTCAGCGCGACCCTTACGGACCAGCTGTTGAATTGTTGGCACTACAGTCTCCAGTTCGTTTTTTTTGATACTGCTTATTTATTTCTATTCTTAAGAATTCACGCTCTACTCCCCGACCCACGCGGTCGGGTGTGTTGCCCAACTTCGTACGTTTGCGCTACAAAAAATGCAGTGCGGAGTAGCTCGATCATTCAAAGGAGCAGAGGAGAAAGGTACCCCGAGCGTGGCAATAAGGTCAAAACGGCCCTTATAGACCTGCCACCCTGCTCCCCCAGTTCGACACGCCGAAGGCGTTTTTCCGGCTTTAGCCGTATGGTTGAGACATGACTCAGCTCGTGGAGAGGCCTGCCGACCCGCAACCACGCCTGCGTGGGCTGATCCACCTGATTATGAGCCCACTTTCCCTCGTTGCGGGGCTTGTTTTGGTGGCTCTTGCCGACAAAATGCGGGGCCGGATCGCTCTAGGCATCTTTACCCTAGCCGCAGTGGTCCTTTTTACGGGGAGCGCCCTGTACCACCGGGTTGGCTGGAAGCCCAAAACGAAGGCACTCTGGCGCCGAATCGACCATGCAAATATCACGGTACTTATCGCAGGGACCTACACGCCGTTCGCCATTTTTTTATTAAAAGGAAATGCACGACTAACTCTATTGATCATCGCTTGGGTCGGCGCGATAGTCACCTCACTGATTCGCATCCTCTGGCTCACTGCTCCACGTTGGTCATATGTACCTCTTTACATTGCACTGGGTTGGGCCGCCGTCTTTTATCTTCCAGAATTTTGGCAACAAGGCGGAGTCGCGGTATTTCTTTTAATTTTATCGGGTGGGATCTGTTATTCACTTGGTGGAATTATTTATGGTCTTAAGAAACCAAACTTCTCCAACAAATGGTTTGGCTTCCACGAACTTTTTCATGCCCTTACCGCCGCAGCATTCACGCTTCAATTTATTGCTGCTGGGATCGTTGTTTACACTCACCACTAATTAAAGGAAACACGCAATGAAGTTTGAATATCCGATCAACGACGCCCAAGAGTTCTCAAAATTTCTTGCATCACGTCGTTCAACTAGAGACTTCATTAAAGATAAACCTATCCCCCAAAATATTCTCGATCAACTTCTTGCGGATGCGATGACCGCTCCCAGTTGGTCCAACACTCGACCGTTTACAGTTGCAATTGCGACGGGTGAGGTAAAGGAGCGCATTAGTGCAGAATTCCTCGAACGGTGGGATGCTTTAGCGCAAGCTAGAAATAGCGGGCTTAAAGGCAAAATACGTCTTCTCATTACCCGTAAAGGACTACCCACAAGCAATCGAGCGATGGCTAAACCTTACGTAAACGAATTGAAACCTCGTGCTCAGAGAGTTGGCAAAGAGCTTTACGATGTACTCGGAGTTACTCGCGGAAGCAAAGCAGAACGCGATGCTCAGTGGGCAAAGAACTACGAATTTTTTGGCGCTCCAGTCGAATTATTTATCTATATACATAAAAGTCTAGGCATTTGGTCTGCATCCGACGCTGGTTTAATGATCGAAAATTTGATGTTATCTGCACACGCGCATGGACTTGGGGCATGTGCTCAAGGCGCCGTAGGTATCTGGGATGACGTAGTTCGCAAAGAATTTGATGTATCAGGTGATTATCTTTTGCTTACAGGTCTTGCTCTTGGGTACCCAACTGATGCAGCTGTAAATTCTTTTGGTGCACACCGCATTAGCGCTGATGAAATAACAATTAAACGAAAGTAATATTAAAAAACCTCCGTCAGTTTTCTGACGGAGGTTCTAAATTATTTCCTAGACTTATCTGACCTCTAGATCATCCAAACGAACTGCTTCACCGGAGCCTTGCGCTTCAAATGGCGTGAAATCGTACTCATCGTAAGCAGCGTAAACCGCAGCCTTCGCTTCTTCTGTTGGCTCAACACGCACGTTGCGATAACGGGCTAGTCCTGTACCAGCAGGGATCAGCTTTCCGATGATGACGTTCTCCTTGAGACCAAGCAACGGATCGCTCTTCTCTGCAAGCGCCGCATCTGTCAGAACCTTTGTGGTCTCTTGGAAAGAAGCCGCTGACAACCATGACTCGGTTGCAAGTGATGCCTTCGTGATACCCATAAGCTCTGGACGACCAGATGCTGCCTTGCCACCAGTGGTGACAACACGACGGTTCTCGTTTTCGAAGCGACCGCGCTCTACTAGTTCACCAGGAAGAAGGTCAGTATCGCCAGGTTCAAGTACAGTAATACGTTTTAACATCTGACGAACGATGATTTCGATGTGCTTATCGTGAATGGATACGCCTTGTGAACGATAAACCTCTTGGATTTCGTTAACCAAGTGAACTTGTGTTTGACGAGGACCAAGGATGCGAAGAACTTGCTTTGGATCGATAGCACCAACAACTAGTTGTTGTCCGACACCAACGCGTGTTCCATCTTCTACCTTGAGCTTTTGACGACGAGTGATTGGATAAGCGACCGGCTCGCTGCCATCTTCTGGCGTAACGATGATCTTCTTACCCTTTGCATCTTCTAGGAAGCTGACAACACCAGCAGTCTCTGCGATTGGCGCAACACCCTTAGGTGTACGTGCCTCGAATAACTCCACGATACGTGGAAGACCATGTGTAATGTCATCACCAGCAACACCACCTGTGTGGAAGGTACGCATCGTGAGCTGAGTTCCAGGCTCACCAATTGACTGCGCTGCAATGATTCCAACTGCTTCGCCGACATCGACAAGCTTGCCCGATGCCATTGAGCGGCCGTAACACATTGCGCACTGACCGACCTTTGAATCACATGTAAGTACTGAGCGCACCTTAACTTCAGCGACGCCAGCTTCAACAAGGATGTTGATGTTCTTATCGCCAAGATCTGTACCAGCAGGAAGAACGGTCTTACCACCAACGACAACATCATCGGCCAAGTTACGGCCGAACATTGCGGTTTCGACGTGTTCGTCACGAATCAATTCACCTTGAGCATTTACTGCAGCGATCTTCAGCGTTAAGCCGCGATCGGTGCCGCAATCCTCTTCACGAATGATGACATCTTGCGCAACGTCGCAGAGACGACGGGTCAAGTAACCCGAGTCAGCGGTGCGAAGCGCGGTATCAGCAAGACCCTTACGGGCACCATGTGTAGAGATGAAGTATTCAAGTACCGAAAGACCTTCACGGAAGTTGGACTTAATTGGGCGAGGAATAATTTCACCCTTCGGGTTAGCTACAAGTCCACGCATACCTGCGATCTGACGGATCTGCATCATATTTCCGCGAGCACCAGAGAAGACCATCATCCAAACCGGATTGGTCTTAGGGAAGTTATCTTCCATCTCCTTAGCAACTTCTGCGGTTGCATTAGTCCAGATCTCGATTAATTCTTGACGACGCTCGTCATCTGTAATCAGACCCTTTTCGTATTGTGACTGAACCTTGTCGGCCTTAACTTCATAGCCTTCGAGGATCTCACGCTTACGTCCAGGTGTGACAACATCTTCGATACCGATTGTTACACCAGCGCGAGTCGCCCAATAGAAGCCGAGTGACTTGAGTGCATCAAGAGTTACAGCAACGGTAACCTTTGGATAACCTTCAGCCAGATTATCAACGATCAGACCAAGGAGTTTCTTGGTAACGTCGTAATCAACGAATGGGAAATCAGCAGGAAGGATCTCGTTGAAGATTACGCGGCCGAGAGTTGTTTCCTTAACAACTAGGGCACCGTTCTCTTCCATACGAATCTTGATCTTTGCTTGCAACGAAACACTGCCTTGATCGAAAGCCATGAGGCCTTCAGCGAGACTTCCAAATGCACGACCTTCGCCAACTTGGTTATCACGAAGCGAGGTCAAGAAGTACAGCCCAAGCACCATGTCCTGGGTAGGAGATGTGATCGGACGACCAGATGCTGGAGACAAGATGTTGTTACTCGACAACATAAGTACGCGAGCTTCAGCTTGTGCTTCTGCAGAAAGTGGAAGGTGAACAGCCATCTGGTCACCATCGAAGTCGGCGTTGAACGCGGTACATACCAATGGGTGAATCTGAATAGCCTTACCTTCAACCAACTGTGGTTCGAAAGCTTGGATACCCAAACGGTGCAGGGTCGGTGCACGGTTCAATAGAACTGGATGTTCTGCAATTACCTCTTCCAAAACGTCCCACACGACTGGACGAGCACGCTCGACCATGCGCTTTGCGGACTTGATGTTCTGGGCGTGATTGAGATCAACCAGACGCTTCATTACGAACGGCTTGAAGAGTTCGAGTGCCATCTGCTTTGGCAGACCGCACTGATGCAACTTCAACTGTGGACCAACAACGATTACAGAACGGCCAGAGTAGTCAACGCGCTTTCCAAGAAGGTTCTGACGGAAACGACCTTGCTTACCCTTCAACATATCTGACAATGACTTCAATGGACGGTTTCCTGGACCAGTAACTGGACGACCACGACGACCGTTATCGAAGAGTGCATCTACTGCTTCTTGCAGCATGCGCTTCTCATTGTTGACGATAATTTCAGGAGCACCAAGATCGGCAAGGCGCTTCAAACGGTTGTTACGGTTAATGACACGACGGTATAGATCGTTGAGATCTGATGTCGCAAAGCGACCACCATCGAGTTGAACCATTGGGCGAAGATCAGGCGGAATAACTGGAACGCAATCCAGCACCATCGAAGCAGGCTTGTTGCGAGTATTAAGGAATGAAGAGACAACCTTCAAACGCTTAATCGCACGAGTCTTTTTCTGGCCTTTACCGCTCTGTGAAAGTTCGGTGAGTTTTACATATTCAGCTTGGAGATCGAAGGTTTCAAGGCGATGCTTGATTGCAGCAGCACCCATGTCGCCCTTGAAGTACACGCCATAACGGTCGCGCATTTCGCGGTATAGGCCTTCGTCACCTTCGAGGTCTTGGACCTTAAGGCTCTTAAAACGTGACCAGACTTGATCGAGGCGATCGAGTTCGCGTTGTGAGCGATCACGAATTGCCTTCAGCTCACGCTCTGCTGATTCGCGAACCTTGCGCTTAACGTCAGCCTTTTCACCAGCTGCTTCGAGTTCTGCCAAATCAGCTTCAAGCTTCTTCTGGCGACCATCGAGATCGTTATCGCGACGAGTTTCAATCTTCTTGATATCTGATGCGAGACGCTTTTCTAGCGCAGGAAGATCTTCTGCACGTGCTTCGGTATCAACTTCAGTAATCATGTAAGCAGCAAAGTAGATGACCTTTTCAAGATCTTTCGGAGCAAGATCTAAAAGGTAACCCAAACGACTTGGGACTCCCTTGAAGTACCAGATGTGTGTTACTGGAGCAGCAAGTTCGATGTGACCCATACGCTCACGGCGAACCTTTGCGCGAGTAACTTCTACACCGCAACGCTCGCAGATGATGCCTTTGAATCGAACGCGCTTGTACTTACCGCAATAACATTCCCAGTCACGAGTAGGTCCGAAGATCTTCTCATCAAAGAGTCCATCTTTCTCTGGCTTGAGTGTGCGGTAGTTGATGGTTTCAGGCTTCTTAACCTCACCAAAAGACCACTCACGAATATTGTCGGTTGACGCTAAACCGATACGTAGTTCATCGAAGAAATTGACATCTAACATTTATTTTCTCCTCACACTTCTTCTACGCTGCTTGGTTCAACTCTTGACAAGTTGATACCTAGCTCTTCGGCGGCACGGAACACTTCTTCATCGGTATCGCGCATTTCAATTGCGACACCTTGATTATTAAGAACTTCGACGTTGAGGCAGAGAGATTGCATTTCCTTTACAAGGACCTTGAATGATTCAGGGATGCCTGGCTCTGGAATGTTCTCGCCCTTCACGATTGCTTCATAAACCTTTACGCGACCAAGCACGTCATCTGACTTAATAGTCAGCAACTCTTGCAAGGTGTAAGCGGCGCCATAAGCTTCAAGTGCCCAGACTTCCATCTCACCGAAGCGCTGGCCACCGAACTGAGCTTTTCCACCCAATGGTTGTTGGGTAATCATTGAGTAAGGGCCCGTTGAACGTGCGTGAATCTTGTCATCCACCAAGTGATGGAGCTTCAAGATATACATGTAACCAACTGTTATTGGCTGCTTATAAGGCTCTCCGGTACGACCATCAAACAAATTGGCTTTTCCGTTTGCGCCGATCAAATGCATGCCATCCTTATTTGGATGCGTAGAACCAAGAAGTCCGATCAACTCTTCTTCCTTGGCGCCGTCGAATACTGGTGTTGCAACCTTTGAACCAGGAGCAACCTCTGCAAAGCCATGTTCGCGGAGATCTTTCTGCCAAGGTTCATTACCTTCAAGTTTCCAACCAGCCTTTGCAACCCAACCAAGGTGAGTTTCTAGAACCTGACCGACGTTCATGCGACCTGGAACACCAAGTGGGTTCAGGACAACATCAACTGGAGTTCCATCTTCAAGAAATGGCATATCTTCTTGAGGCAGAATCTTTGAAATAACACCCTTGTTACCGTGACGACCAGCGAGCTTGTCACCATCTTGAATTTTGCGCTTCTGTGCAACGTAAACTCGAACTACTTGGTTTACGCCAGCAGGCAATTCGTAATCTTCAGAGTCTGCAATTGAAACTCCGATGACCTTGCCAGATTCTCCGTGTGGAACTTTGAGTGAGGTATCGCGAACTTCACGAGCCTTCTCACCAAAGATTGCGCGGAGCAAACGCTCTTCTGGAGTCAGTTCGGTTTCTCCCTTAGGGGTTACCTTTCCGACCAAGATATCGCCAGGTACAACATCTGCACCTACGCGAATGATTCCGCGATCATCAAGATCTGCAAGAACTTCTTCGCTGACGTTAGGGATATCGCGAGTGATCTCTTCGGCACCAAGCTTGGTGTCGCGAGCATCGACTTCGTACTCTTCAATGTGAATCGAGGTGAGCACATCGTCTTGAACCAGACGCTGGGACAAGATAATTGCATCTTCGTAGTTGTGACCTTCCCATGACATAAATGCCACGAGCAAGTTCTTTCCAAGAGCCATCTCGCCCTTGTCGGTGCTTGGACCATCAGCAATAACCTGGCCAGGCTCAACCTTGTCACCTTGTGAAACAACAACTTTTTGATTGCGGCTGGTGCCTTGGTTTGAGCGAATAAACTTTTCAACGAAGTAGTGCTCGGTTGTTCCATCATCGTTCATCACGGTGACTTCATCCGACTGAACTTCTGTAACAACACCAGACTTGCGAGCAAGTGTGACATCGCCAGCATCTACAGCTGCACGGAACTCCATACCGGTACCAACAAATGGTGCTTCGGCGCGAAGTAGTGGAACTGCTTGACGCATCATGTTCGATCCCATAAGGGCACGGTTAGCATCATCGTGCTCAAGGAATGGAATCATCGCAGTAGCAACAGAAACCATCTGGCGCGGTGAAACGTCCATGTAATCAACTTCGTCGCCAGGGATATATTCAACTTCGCCACCACGACGACGTACAAGTACACGATCTTCGGCAAAGTGATTATCCGGTGCCAACGGCGCGTTTGCCTGAGCAATAATGTGTTCGTCTTCTTCATCAGCTGTCAGGTAATCGATCTGGTCTGTGACCTTACCCTTAACAACTTTGCGATAAGGGGTTTCAATAAATCCAAATGGAGTGACGCGAGCATAAGTAGCGAGCGATCCAATGAGTCCAATGTTTGGACCTTCCGGAGTTTCGATAGGACACATACGTCCGTAATGCGACGGGTGAACGTCACGAACTTCGAAGCCAGCACGTTCGCGAGATAGGCCGCCGGGTCCAAGCGCTGAAAGGCGACGCTTGTGAGTCATTCCTGACAGTGGGTTGGTCTGATCCATGAACTGTGACAATTGAGAAGTTCCGAAGAACTCCTTGATTGAAGCAACTACTGGTCGGATGTTGATCAAGGTCTGAGGTGTAATAGCTTCGACATCTTGAGTAGTCATACGTTCGCGAACTACACGCTCCATACGAGAGAGCCCGGTGCGAACCTGATTCTGAATGAGTTCTCCAACGGTGCGTAGGCGACGGTTACCAAAGTGATCAATATCGTCTGTCTCTACACGTACTTCTTTGCCATATTCCATAAGCGCTTCGCCCTTATGGAGTGAGACCAAGTACTTGATTGTTGCGACAATATCTTCAATATTGAGAAGGCCTTTAGAAAGTCCGAGTTCGAGACCCAACTTCTTATTAACCTTGAAGCGGCCAACCTTTGCAAGGTCATAACGCTTTGGGTTGAAGTAAAGATTCTCAATCAGATTCTGAGCTGCTTCCTTGGTTGGTGGCTCACCTGGACGAAGCTTGCGATAGATATCGAGCAGCGCTTCATCTTGAGTATTGACGTTATCTTTTTCAAGAGTTGCACGAATCGATTCGAATTCACCGAATTGTTCGAGAATCTGCTCTGATGTCCAACCAAGTGCCTTCAAGAAAATTGTTACTGATTGCTTACGCTTGCGATCGATGCGAACTCCGACAAGATCCTTCTTATCAACTTCAAATTCCAACCAAGCACCGCGGCTAGGGATGATCTTTGCAGTCAAGATATCTTTATCAGATGCCTTCTCGATAGTGCGTTCGAAATAAACACCAGGAGAGCGAACGATCTGTGAAACAACAACACGCTCTGTTCCGTTAATAACAAAGGTTCCGCGAGGTGTCATCAATGGGAAGTCGCCCATAAATACTGTTTGAGATTTAATTTCACCGGTCTCGTTATTTGTAAATTCAGCAGTAACGAAGAGAGGTGCGCTGTAGGTCATGTCGCGCTCTTTGCACTCTGCAATTGTGTTCTTTGCGGGTTCAAAGCGGTGATCATGGAAAGACAAACTCATCTTGCCCTGGAAATCTTCGATCGGTGAAATCTCTTCAAAGATCTCTTCCAAACCAGATTGCTTAGGGACTTCGCCTCGTCCACTCTTTTCTGCGTCGTCAAGACGCGCACGCCACAAGTCGTTTCCAAGTAACCAATCAACGCTATCTAACTGAAGCGAGAGAAGGTTTGGAACTTCAAGGGGTTCGCGGATCTTTGCGAAAGAGACTCGAGCAGGAGCGTGTGATTTAGACTTCGCGGCCAATGTTCCTCCAGATGCGTGGGAATGCGTGCAGGTCTACCGAAAGGTTGCGGCCGCTATATGCCTAACCTTTTGGTTGTGAAGATTTGCGAAGGGTCAGGGTATCGAAAGTTGTGGGAATCTGTCCAATTGGTGGGGGTTTGGTGCTATAAGGGGGCCTTCGGCCGCTAACTGCGTTGGGTTCGGTCGCTAAATGCGTAAGGCCTCCTTCGGGGAGAGCCGGGGCTAGAAAATCTTTTGGGCCCAAAGGGCCCGACCCCGGCGACCAAAGGAGGCCGCACGCAATTGAACTACTACTTGATTGTGACAGTTGCGCCAGCTGCCTCAAGGGCTGCCTTTGCCTTGTCTACAGCTTCCTTGCTTCCCTTTTCAATGAGAACTGTTGGAGTTGCATCTACAAGATCCTTCGCTTCCTTCAAGCCAAGGCTTGAATTAATTCCGCGAACTTCCTTGATAACTGCAATCTTCTGTGAACCGGCGTTTTCAAGAACGAGTGTGAACTCATCTTGAGCTTCTGCAGCAGGAGCAGCAGCTCCGCCACCAGCAGCAGCTACAGGAGCAGCAGCGGTTACATCGAATTCAGCTTCAAATGCCTTGACGAAATCTGAAAGTTCGACGAGAGACATTTCTTTGAACTGTGACATTAAGTCATCTTGTGACAATTTAGCCATTTTATTTGGTCCTTTTCTTATTCAGCTGGGGTTTCAGTTGCTTCAGCGGTAACAGTTGAATCGGCAGTAACTGCCTCAACAATTGGAGCCTCAGCTTCAACGACAGGTGTTGCATCTGCAACAGGTGCTTCGGCAGCAGCTTCGGCAACAGGTGCCTCGGCAACTACTTCAGCTGGAGCAGGGGCGGCCACTACTGGGGCGCCTGCTTCCAATTTAATTCGTAGCGCATCGAAGGTACGAGCGGCCTTGGCCATTGTGCCCTTCATTGCACCAGCGAGCTTGGACAAGAGAACCTCACGGGACTCAAGATCAGCAAGCTTCATGATCTCCGCAGTTGAAATCGCCTTACCCTCGAAGACGCCACCCTTGATAACTAGGAATGGATTCTCCTTCTGGAAATTCTTAAGGCTCTTTGCTGCATCGATTGGATCACCCTTAATAAATGCAACTGCAGATGGACCAGCAAGTAGATCATCAGAGAGATCTACACCAGCGGCCTTTGCAGCGATCTTGGTAAGTGTGTTCTTCACAACGGAATACTTGGTATCTGCACCAAGTGAACGGCGAAGTTCCTTCATCGAGGCCACGGAAAGTCCGCGGTATTCGGTGAGGACAGTTGCAGCAGACGAACGGAAATCTTCCGTCAGTTCAGCTACAGCTGTTTCTTTATCAGAACGAGCCATTAGCTCCCTTTCTACTCTTCACCACGCCTTGGAAATAAAAAATCCTCGGCGCATAAGTGCGCACGAGGTTTTCGTGTGTACCTATGCGGGCTCTCTTTCGAGAATTAATTCAAACTATTGCTAGTTCGAGACCTGCAGTCTTTGGTGATAACACGAAGGGTAGGACATCCGACCGTCTCCGGTCAAAATGGCCTACCCCACGCTTAAGCGCATAAGCGCCGAATTTACTGAATGTATGGACCGCCATCACGTGAGATCGAGGTATCAACTGGAATTCCAGGCCCCATCGTGGTCGATATGACTGCCTTTTTGATGAAGCGTCCCTTTGCAGAGTTTGGCTTCGAACGCATAACTTCTTCGATCGCAGTGGCGTAATTCTCAGCCAATTGCTCAGCTGTGAATGAAACCTTGCCGATAAGGAAGTGAAGGTTCGAATTCTTATCAACTCGGAATTCAATCTTTCCGCCTTTGATATCTGTAACAGCCTTTGCGACATCAACCGTCACTGTTCCTGTCTTTGGGTTAGGCATCAAACCACGAGGTCCAAGGACCTTACCGAGGCGACCGACCTTACCCATTAATTCTGGTGTTGAAACAACAGCGTCATAATCCAAGCGACCCTTTGCAACTTCTTCAATCAGTTCGTCTGCGCCAACTATGTCAGCACCTGCGGCACGGGCTTCGTCTGCACGAGCTCCACCAGCAAATACCAAGACTCGAGCAGTCTTACCTGTTCCGTGTGGCAAGTTAACTGTTGAACGAATTGCTTGATCGGCCTTCTTTGGGTCTACACCAAGTACAAGTGCAACTTCGACTGAGGCGTCGTACTTAGTAACTGAAGTTTCTTTAGCAAGCTTTGCAGCTGCTGATGGTGAATACAGAGTCTTTGCATCAACCTTCGTTGCGGCCTCTGTGTATTTCTTACTGCGCTTCATATCTTCTCCCTTGTTTACTCTTTCGAGCAGTTGGTTTTGGAGTTGTGGTTTAGCGGAGCAGCGAGCTCCTCCCACTTCCCAGTTTTGTTTTTTCTTAGGAAACCGTAATTCCCATAGAGCGTGCAGTTCCTTCGATGATCAAACGAGCAGCATTCAAGTCATTTGCATTGAGATCAGACATCTTGATCTTCGCGATATCTTCTGCTTGTGCCTTGGTGATGTTTGCAACCTTTGTCTTGTGAGGGATAGCTGAACCCTTTTCGACGCCAGCAGCCTTCAAGATCAAACGTGAAGCTGGTGGAGTCTTTGTGATGAATGTGAAAGAGCGATCTTCGTAGACAGTAATCTCTACTGGAATGATCTGACCCTTCTGTGACTCGGTCTCGGCGTTGTAAGCCTTAACGAAGTCCATGATGTTCACACCATGTTGACCAAGCGCTGGACCTACCGGTGGAGCTGGTGTGGCTGCGCCTGCCTGAATCTGCAACTTAATAAGTGCAGTTACCTTCTTCTTTGGTGCCATTTTATTGGTTTCCTTTTTTCCTATTTATTTAGCTGGGGCTAAATTTTCTGTACTTGATGGAACGAAAGTTCTACCGGAGTCTCACGACCAAAGATAGAAACAAGAACTTTGAGCTTTGCTTGCTCTGGCATGATTTCTGAAATCGACGCTGGCAAGGTTGCAAATGGGCCATCCATGACGGTTACGGATTCTCCGATTTCGAAGTCAACGACCTTGATATCAGCCTTATCACCCTTCTTAGATGGACGCGGCGCAAGAATATTTTCTACCTCTTGCAAACTTAGTGGTGATGGGTGGTGAGCATTACCAACGAATCCTGTAACACCGGGAGTGTTACGGATACATGACCAAGACTCGTCGGTGAGATCCATGCGTACAAGAACATAGCCGGGAAAAACATTGCGCTTAACTTGCTTGCGTTGACCGTTCTTAATTTCGGTGACTTCTTCTTCTGGGACTTCCACTTGAAAAATGTAATCTTCCATATTGAGCGCCTGGATACGGTTAGCAAGGTTGCCCTTAACTTTCTTCTCATAACCAGCATAAGAGTGAACAACGAACCAATCGCCAGCGGCAGTGCGAAGTGCACGACGGAATTCTGCGTTGGGATCGTTCTCATCCTCTAAGTCTTCTTCAACGCTGACCTCTGCATCGATTGCATCAAGTGCTTCTGGTGAACCAACTTGTTCATCAGCAATAACTTCTTCGACGATTACATCTGAAGTCTCTACTGCGGCGAGCGCAGCCTCGAAAGCATCGACTGTTGGCTTAGCAGTTGCTGGCGTAACAGTCTCTTCAAAAAATGGGTTTTCTACTGACATCTTCCGCCCTTATCCAAAAATCCAGAAAACGATCTTGGTGAGTGCAACATCAAGAATTGAAACAACAGCAATGATGAAGCCTACGAATACCAACACAACAGCCGTGTATGTCGTCAATTGCTTTTGTGTAGGCCACACAACCTTGCGAAGTTCTGCAACAACTTGACGGTAGAACAGGCCGATTCGTCCAAAGAGGCCTTTGCCTGCTTCGGTATCGTGCTTCTCGTCGACCACTTTTTACCTCTCTTAATACATCTCGTTAGGTACTACTTACTAAGTTAGAACTACCTTGCAGGGCAGGAGGGACTTGAACCCCCAACCGCCGGTGTTGGAGACCGGAACTCTGGCCAATTGAGCTACTACCCTTCGAGCGTTGTTTAGACATGAGTGATCATGACCTAATGCAAGCGCCAGAACGAGAAGTCTAGAGCCCAGTAGGGTCTTCCGTAAAACCGAGCAAAACCGAGCAAAACCTCCGTTCGCGAATGCGCTCGAATTTGGCATACTCGCCCCATGAGTTCAGAAAAGCCAAGAATTTCGACCCGAATCGCTGCCATCGCAGAATCTGCCACTCTGGCCGTGGATGCAAAGGCAAAGGCCCTTAAAGCAGCGGGCAAGCCCGTCATTGGCTTCGGCGCTGGAGAACCTGATTTCCCGACACCCGATTACATAGTCCAAGCAGCTATCGATGCAGCTGCAAAGCCTGCAAACCATCGCTACACCCCAACACCTGGACTTCCGGAATTGCGCGATGCGATTGTCGCTAAGACGCTGCGCGATTCTAAGTATGTAATTACTGCTGATCAGGTTCTTGTCA